>SWCD01021313.1_pt1 | contig 181792 bp, 173 predicted proteins | sample 4693011 | NCBI WGS metagenome assembly SWCD01 (sample SAMN10267278, study PRJNA491770) | bioreactor metagenome | isolation source: DHS bioreactor inoculated with marine | place: Japan: Omine Ridge, Nankai Trough
ACGACGTGACCCTGTTCGAAGCGAATGAAGAGCTTGGCGGGATGATGCGCTACGGCATCCCCGGCTACCGGACCCCGCGCGAAATGCTCGACAAGGAGATCGGCCGGATCATCGACCTCGGGGTCAAGGTCCACACCAAGACCCGCGTCGGCACCGACGTGTCGATGGAAGAGCTCGACAAGGCGTTTGACGCCGTGTTCTGGGCGCTCGGCGCGCAGCAGGGCCGGCCGTTGCCGATCCCCGGCTGGGACGGCACCGAAAACTGCATCAACGGCATCGAATTCCTCGATGCCTTCAACAAGGGCTGGGTCGTCGGCACCGCCAAGAAGGTCGTCGTGGTCGGCGGTGGCGACACCTCGATCGACGTCGCCTCGGTCGCCCGCCGTCTCGGCAACATCACCGAGGTGAAAGCCAGCGAACATCCCGACGGCACCGTGATCGACTGGACCGCGCACGACAGCGCCGGTCTGCTCACCCGCGCCGGGGTGAAGGCGACGCTGACCTCGCTGTTCCCGGTCGAACAGATGACCGCCGCCGAACACGAGCGCGAAGACGCCAAGCGCGAAGGCATCGACATCCAGGGCGGCGTCATGCCGCTCGAGGTGATCGTGAACGAGCGTGGCGTCGCGACCGGCCTCAAGATGTGCCAGTGCACCATGAAGGGCAACGTGCCCGAGCCGATCGAAGGCACCGAATACGAGCTCGAGGCCGACATCATCATCGCCGCCATCGGCCAGATGGGCGATCTCACTGAAGGGCTCGGCGATCTCGACAACGGCCGCGGCTTCATCGACGCCACCCCGACCTACCAGGTCAAGGGCCGCGAAAAGCACTTCGTCGGCGGCGACATCATCCGCCCGCACCTGCTCACCACCGCCATCGGCCACGGCCGGATCGCCGCGGAAACGATCACCGATTTCCTCGATGACGGCGATATCCACAAGCGCCCGAAGGTCGATGTGCACCATTGGAACCTGATGGAGGAGCTGCACCAGCGCGGCAAGGACGTGGAAGAATATCCGCACCAGCAGGTTGTCGGCACCGCGTCCGCCAAATGGGCCGTGCACAACTACGAAGATCGCTCCGCCAGCCAGATCATCCCGCATGACGAGCTGTTCAAGGGGCACTTCAACTACGTGCCGCGCGAAGAACGCAGCTACCTCGACCTCCAGGGCGATGCCGTGCTCGGCAACTTCGAGGAGCGCATCATCGGCTTCTCGGAGGAACAGGCCCGGAAGGAGGGCGAGCGCTGCATGTCCTGCGGCCTCTGCTTCGAATGCGACAACTGCGTGATCTTCTGCCCGCAGGATGCCGTGTTCCGGGTGCCGAAAGGCGACCGCACCGTCGGGCGGTATGTCGATACCGACTACACCAAATGCGTCGGCTGCCACATCTGCGCCGACGTCTGCCCGACCGGTTACATCAAGATGGGTCTCGGGGAGTGACCATGCGGCTCGTTCTCGCTTTCCTTGCCGTATTTGGCCTTGCCGGGGGAGCGGCGGCCGACGGGGCTGGCCCCGTCGTGCCGACCGCGACCGGCGAGCCGCACCCTGCCACAGAGAACTGGCGCGCGAACCACATGGTCTACATGAAGCACGACCGCGATCTCACCATGCGCGACGGCGTGCGCGACCTCGGACCCGACGACCACGAAATCGACGCCTCGCTCGCCGAGTGCTTCGATTGCCATGCCGTCAAGGATGAGGCAGGTGTTGACGTCACCGCCGAAGACGAGCGCCATTTCTGCCGGGTTTGTCACGATTACGCCGCCGTCACCGTGGATTGCTTCATGTGCCACCGCTCGACCCCGGCCGACAACACCGCCTACCGCGCGATGGCGACAGCGGACGAACCGGCATCGATCGCGGCCTATCTCGCCCGCATCTCGAAGGAGGTGAGCGAATGACCAACCGCGCCGAAATGACCCGCCGCGACATCCTGAAGTCGGGTGCCGCGGCCTCGACGGTGACGCTCGCGCCGGGGGTGACCCTGATGGCCTTTGGCGGCACCCCCGCGGAAGCCTCGTCGCGCGCCGACGCCGGTAAACGCTGGGGGCTGCTGATCGATGCTTCGAAATGCTCGGCGGATTGTTCCGATTGCGTCACTGCCTGCAAGGTCGAAAACGGCTGGGGCAATGACATGGAGCACGGCCATATCGACCCCGAACAGGCGCCCGAATGGATCCGCAAGGTCACGCTGCGCGACAAAGAGACGGGCCGCGAAGTTTCCGCCCCGGTCATGTGCCAGCATTGCGAGAACCCCCCTTGCGTCGACGTCTGCCCGACCGGCGCCTCGATGAAGCGGATCGACGGCATCGTCCAGGTCGACAAGCACATCTGTATCGGTTGCCGCTATTGCATGATGGCCTGCCCGTTCAAGGCGCGCAGCTTCGTGCATGAGCCGGTGCACGACCAATCGGTCAACGCGCCGCGCGGCCAGGGCACGGTGGAAAGCTGCAATCTCTGCGCCCCGCGGATCGACAGCGGCCGGATCCCGGCCTGTGTCGAAGCCTGCGAAAAGGCCGGCCACTCGGCGATCCTGTTCGGCGATCTGAAGGATCCCGACAGCCCGCTCTCGAAAGCTCTCAAAGACTACGATTCGGTAGCGCTCCGCAGCGACCTCGAGCTCAATGCGGGCGTGCGCTACACGAACCTCTGACGGGGAAGACCATGGCACTCGAACAGACCATCTACCGCGAGCTGAAGGCGACCGCCGGTGTCTGGCAGGCCGCGGCCCTGCTCGGCGCCTTTCTCGTTGCCGCCGGCGGTGCCTGGTTCTACATGGAGCACCACGGCCACGCGGTGACCGGCATGAACAACCAGATCGTCTGGGGCCTGCCGCATGTCTTCGCGATCTTCCTGATCGTCGCCGCCTCCGGCGCACTCAACGTCGCCTCCATTGCCTCCGTCTTCGGCAACAAGCACTACAAACCGATGGCCCGGTTCTCGTCGCTGCTCGCGATCACCCTGCTGGTCGGCGGTCTCGCCATCGTCGTGCTCGATCTCGGCCGCGCCGACCGGCTGATCGTCGCGATGACGACCTACAACTTCAAGTCGATCTTCGCCTGGAACATCCTGCTCTATAATGGCTTCATCGCCATCGTCGCGGTCTATCTCGTGCTCCAGATGATGCGCCGGCTCGACTACAAATGGGTCAAGGCCGCCGGCCTCGTCGCCTTCCTCTGGCGTCTCGCGCTCACCACCGGTACCGGCTCGATCTTCGGCTGGCTGGTCGCGCGCCCCGGGTATGACGCCGCGATCATGGCGCCGCTCTTCATCATGATGAGTTTCGCCTTCGGTCTCGCCGTCTTCATCCTGGTGCTTTTGACCCTGTTCCGCCTCAATGACCGCCCCATCGGCGACGAGCTTCTGATGCGGATGGGCCGGCTCCTCGGCATCTTCGCCGCCGCGGTGCTCTACTTCACCGCCGTGCAATTCCTCACCGCAGCCTATGCCGCCGAACACGGCGACATGGTCCGGTTCATCCTGGTCGAAGGCGGCATCTACACGCTCCTGTTCTGGGGCGTGCAGGTGGTGCTTGGCGGGTTCGTCCCGATGGCGCTGGTGTTCCTCAACCCCTCGCGCAGCTCGACCCTGCTCGCCTCGATCCTCGTGGTCATCGGCGGCTTTGCCCAGGTCTATGTGATCGTCATCGGCGGCCAGGCTTTCCCGCTGCAGATCTTCCCCGGCTACGAGGTGATCGAAGGGTTCCACGAAGGCATCGTGAACCCCTACACGCCGTCGATCTGGGAGCTTATGTTGGGTCTTGGCGGCGTGGCGCTGGCGCTGTTCGCGGCCGGTCTCGGGGCGAAGGTCCTCAGGGTCCTGCCGACGAACCTCTCCGACGCCAACCTCGCCGCCAAAGGCTGACCGCGCGCGGCTTCGGCCCTGATGCGCGAATAATTGCACGGGGAGGTCCCCATGAAGGATCAGACCATGAAAGATCAGGCGCGTATTCTGGACCCGAACCACCCGCATCCTTTCTCGCGCTTCGTCGCGATCCTCGGGCGCGGCAAGACCAAGCAGCGCCACCTGACGCTTGAGGAAAGCCGCGAGAGCATGGCGATGATCCTGCGCGGCGAAGCCGAGCCCGAGCAGATCGGCGCCTTCCTCATGCTCCTGCGCCTCAAGGAAGAGGCGCCCGAGGAGATCGCCGGTTTCGCCATGGGCACGCGCGAGACGTTCGAACTGCCCGCGAACCTGCCCGCCGTCGATATCGACTGGTCGTCCTACGCCGGCAAGCGGGTGCAGCTGCCCTGGTACCTGCTCAGCGTCATGGCGCTGGTCGGCGCGGGCTACAAGGTGTTCATGCACGGCACCGAGGGCCACACCCCGGGCCGGGTCTACACCCGCGACGTGCTCACCCACCTCGGCCTGCCGGTCTGCGACAGTCTGGCAGTGGCGGCCGACCAGATCGCGGCCCAGGGCTTCGCCTACGTGCCGCTCGAAATCCTCAGCCCGAAACTGCGCGATCTCATCAACCTGCGCCCGCTGCTCGGGTTGCGTAGCCCGGTCCACAGCTTCACCCGGATGCTGAACCCGTTCAACGCGCCGACGGTGATGCAGGGCATCTTCCACCGCGGTTTCATGGACATCCACTCCGGCGCGGCCCAGCTGCTCGGGTTCCCCAACGCGGCCGTGTTCCGCGGCGACGGCGGCGAGATCGAGCGCCGACCCAACAAGCCGACGCCGGTCTGGACGACCCATGGCGCCAACGAGCTCCATATCGAGGAATGGCCGCAGATGATCGACGAGGGCCACGCCCCGCCCGACACCGAGATGGACGTGACCCGCCTGATGAAGGTCTGGCGCGGCCAAGACGACGACGAATACGCCCGCGAAGCGATTGTCGGCACCATGGCGGTCACGCTCAAGACCATGGGCAAGGCCGACACGATGGCGGCCGCCCAGGCGCTTGCGAATGAAATCTGGGGCACGCGCGATACCTCGAGCCTGCCGGTGCGATGATGCAGGCGCCGCGGTTCCTCATAGCGGCCGCGCACAAATCCTCGGGCAAGACCGTGGTCTCGACCGGTCTCGCCGCTGCCCTTGCAGCACGCGGGCTGAAGGTCGCGAGTTTCAAGAAGGGTCCGGACTACATCGACCCGATGTGGCTTGGCGCCGCCACCGGGGCGCCGTGCTACAACCTCGACTTCAACACCCAGGATTCAGGTGAATTAGAGACGTTTTTCGCCGAACGTGCACAGCCCGCCGATGTCAGCCTCGTCGAAGCCAACAAGGGGCTCTACGACGGCGTGTCGATGGACGGCAGCGATTCCAACGCGGCGTTGGCCAGATTGCTGGGCCTGCCCGTCATCCTGGTGATCGACACCGGCGGCATGACGCGCGGGATCGCGCCGCTGCTCCAGGGCTATCAGGCCTTCGACGGCCAGGTGAACATCGCCGGCGTGATCCTCAACAAGGTCGGCGGACCGCGCCACGAGGCGAAGCTGCGCGAGGCGGTGGCCACCTACACCGACATTCCCGTGGTCGGCGCCGTCCACCGCCACCCCGGGCTGGAGATCGGCGAACGCCATCTCGGGCTGACCACGCCGGGCGAGACAGGCGAGCTGCAGAAATCCATCCGCCAGATCGCCCAGATCGTCGGCACCGCGGTCGACCTCGACCTGTTGCTCGCGATCGCGGGCAAGGCGCCGGCGCTGCCCGATCCGCCGCCCGCCCCCGAGTTGCCCGCCGCAGATATCACCATCGCCATCGCCCGCGATCGCGCCTTCGGGTTCTACTATCCCGACGACCTCGAAGCCTTCCGTGCGGCCGGGGCCCGGCTTGTGCCATTCGACACGATGAAAGACCCTGTTCTGCCGCAATGCGACGGTCTGTTCCTCGGTGGCGGCTTTCCGGAGATGTTCGTCGAAGCGCTGGCCGCCAACGCCGCGCTGCGCCAAGACATCCGGGCCAGGATCGAGGCCGGGATGCCGACCTATGCCGAATGCGGCGGGCTCATGTATCTCACGCGGACCATCCGCAACGGGCCCGATTTCGGGCCGATGGTCGGCGTGATCGATGCTGACGCGGTCATGCACCCGCGCCCGCAGGGCCGTGGATATGTCCAGGTGGTCGACACCCCCGACCACCCCTGGCCGGCGAACGATCCCGCAACCGCGGCGCATGAGTTCCACTATGCGAGGCTCGAAGCGTTGGAAACGGAGCCCGCCTACGCCCGCGCGGTCAAACGCGGCCACGGTGTCGACGGCAAGCACGACGGCATCATCATCCACAACACGCTCGCCGGATTCTGCCACCTGCGCAGCACGCGCGCCGATCCCTGGGTGGCCCGGTTCGTGGATTTTGTGCGAAAAAATCGGGTCCGATAGCAGGAAGCCGCCCTTTCGGACCGCCCGGTCAAGAATTGTCGCGACGGCGTCACAAGTTCCCGCTAGCCTTGCGCCATCGTTTTCATGGAGGCCACAATCATGACTTCATCCATCTTCACCCCCACCCGCAGAACCTTCCTCACCGGTGCCGCCGGCGGTGCATTCGTGCTGCTGCACCCGTTTTCGGCCCGCGCCGCGGCGAACCAGGCCCACCTGCGCCTGATGGAGACGACCGACCTCCACGTCCATGTCATGCCCTACGATTATTACGGCGACAAACCGGTCGACACGGTCGGTCTCGCGCGCACCGCGGCCCATATCGGCGACATCCGCGCCGAGGCGACCAACTCGATGCTGATCGACAACGGCGACTTCCTCCAGGGCAACCCGATGGGCGACTACATGGCCTATGAGAAGGGCATGAAGGAGGGCGACCTGCACCCGATCATCGCGGCGATGAACACCGTGGGCTTCGATGCCTCGACCCTTGGCAACCACGAGTTCAACTACGGGCTCGACTTCCTGACGAAGTCGCTCGCGGGCGCCAGCTTCCCGATTGTCACCGCCAACGTCGCCACCGAAGCCGGCGCGACCCCGACCGACGACAAGACCCTGGTGCCGCCCTACGTGATTCTCGACAAGACCGTCGTCGATGGCGCTGGCGCCGAGCACACCGTCAAGGTCGGCCTGATCGGTTTCGTACCGCCGCAGATCATGACCTGGGACCGCCGTCACCTCGAAGGCAACGTGACCACCCGCGACATCGTCGATGCGGCGAAGGCCTGGGTGCCGCAGATGAAGGAAGAGGGCGCGCAGATCATCATCGCGCTGTCGCATTCCGGCATCGGCTCGGCCGACTGGGAAGAGGGGATGGAAAACGCCTCTGTCCCGCTCGCCGAGGTCGACGGGATCGATGCTCTGATGACCGGCCATTCGCACCTCGTCTTCCCGGGCTCCGACTACGAAGGCTGGCACGGGCTCGACGCCGCCAAGGGCACGATCCACGGCAAGCCCGCCGTGATGGCAGGCTTCTGGGGCTCGCATCTCGGCGTGATCGACCTGATGCTGGAATTCGACGGCGGCGAGGTCCGCGTGGTCAACCACGCCAGCGAAGTGCGCCCGATCTACAAGCGCAACGAAGACCGCTCGATAAGCGCGCTGGTCGAAAGCGCACCGGAGGTCGAGGCCTCGGTCGCCGAGGCGCATGCCGCCACGCTCGAATACGTCCGCCGCGCGGTGGGCAAATCCTCGGCCCCGCTGCACTCCTACTTCGCACTCGTGGCCGACGACCCCTCGGTGCAGATCGTGAGCCAGGCCCAGCTGTGGTACATCGCCGAGATGATGAAGGGCACCGAGTACGAGAGCCTGCCGCTGCTCTCTGCCGCCGCCCCGTTCAAGGCCGGTGGCCGCGGCGGGCCCGAGTACTTCACCGACGTGCCTGCGGGCGACGTGGCGATCAAGCATGTCTCCGATCTCTACCTCTACCCCAACACCGTGCGCGCGGTGAAGATCACCGGCGCCCAGCTCAAGGGCTGGCTCGAGCGCTCGGCGGGCATGTTCAACCAGATCACCCCCGGCGAGGCCGACCAGGTCCTGCTCAACCCCGACTTCCCGTCGTACAATTTCGACGTGATCGACGGCGTGACCTACCAGATCGACCTCAGCCAGCCGATGATGTTCAACCGCGACGGCGAGGTCATCAACGAAGGCACCCAGCGGATCGTGAACCTTCAGTACAACGGCGCCCCGGTGACCGATGACATGGAATTCGTCGTCGCCACCAACAACTACCGCGCCGGCGGCGGTGGATCGTTCCCGGGCGCCAAGGGCGATACCATCATCTTCGAAGGCCCCGACACCAACCGCGACGTGATCGTGCGCTACATCGTCGAACAGGGCACGATCAATCCCTCGGCCGACGCCAACTGGACCTTCGCGCCGATGGAGGGCACCACGGTGCTGTTCGACACCGGCCCGAAGGCCAGCGACTACCTCGGCGATGTGAAGGGTGTGGCGATCGAGGAAGCGGGAGACGGGCCGGACGGCTTCGCACGGTACCGGATCACGCTCTGACGACGGCGCGCGCCGGTCCCGCAAGGGTCGGACGAGCGCACCACCCCAAAAAAAAGCCCCGCCAGACGGCGGGGCTAACGCATTCAGAACACGAACTGCGCTCAGGCGACCTTGATCTCGAAGGTGTAGACGTCGCCCTCGTTCGACTGGCTCAGAAGCTCGTTGCCGGTCTGGTTGCAGAAGGCGGTCATGTCGGCGATCGACCCCGGGTCGGTCGCCATCACCTGGAGGGTCTGACCGGAGGTCATGCTCTTGAGCATCTTCTTGGTTTTCAGGATCGGAAGCGGGCAGTTCAGCCCTTTTGCGTCCAACGTTTGATCAGCCATCTGGTATCCTCTCCCTTTGGCGTCCTTGGATGTGGTTAGATATAGAGATTGATATCGGACTTTGCAGCTTCTTCCATCCAGGTCGCCGCACCGCCGATCTCGATTTCGTCGATCAGGTCTTTCTTGTCCATCTCGAACAGATCGAGGGTCATCTGACAGGCGATGATCTTGACTTCCATGTCGACGGCCGCCTCGCGCAGATCTTCGATCGACGCGACGCCCTTCTTCTTGATCAGGTTCTTCATCATCGTGGTCGCCATCCGGTCGACACCCGGAATCACCGACACGATGTTCGGCATCGACATGTGCATGCCAGCCATCGGCATCTGCATGCCGGGGTTGCCGAGAGTCGAGATCTTGAGGTCGAGATCCTTCTTGAGCAGTTGCAGCCCGTAGAAGGTGAAGAACATGGTCACCTCGACATCCATTGCGGCCGCAGTCGTGCCGAGGATGAAGGGCGGGTAGGCCCAATCGAGCGTGCCCTTGGTGACGATGATCGTCATTTTCTTGGTGTTGTCGCCAGTATCCAGCACAGCGAACCCTCCCTTGACGTAATTATTTGTGTATAGGAATTGTTGAATATAAAATGGCCGTCAGTCAAGTGAACTCTGTGTGCGCAGAGGGATTCGGGCCCGGGAAGAGGCGCGGAACGGGAGGAAATGGCATGCAACCGCAGGACCGGACCGAAATCGCAGAAAAGGCGAGCGAGCTTCTGCGGGTTTTGTCGAACCCGAAACGGCTACTGATTCTGTGCTATCTGTCGGACGGCGAGCTCTCCGTGCAGCAGCTCCAGATCGCCACTGGCCTCGGCCAGTCGACCGTGTCGCAGCAGCTTGCCATCATGCGCGGCGAAAAACTTGTCACAGCGCGGCGCGAGGCACAATCGGTCTACTATTCGCTCGATTCGGACGAGGCCGATGCGATCATCGCCACGCTACAGAGCCTCTATGCGCCGGACCCCCAGGAGCGGAGGGAAAAGCTGAGGAAAGCCGCGCTGTCATCGTAATATCCGAACAAAAGGCCATTGCGTCGCGCAATAATTGTGCGATGTTCATTCACATATCCAGATACTGGGATATGTACAGGGATACGTAAGGAGGAGGGGAGGTCATGACCAGGCCCGAAAACATCCAGGTAGAGACCTCACCGCCGGTCTCCGACGAGATCCGCAAGACCACCTGTTACATGTGCGCCTGCCGCTGCGGCATCAACGTGCACATGAAAGGCGACCAGGTCGTCTACATCGAGGGCAACCGCGACCATCCGGTCAACAAGGGCGTGCTCTGCGGCAAGGGATCCTCGGGGATCATGCAGCACATCGCGCCTTCGCGCCTCAAGGCACCGTTGAAGCGGGTCGGCCCGCGCGGTTCCGGCGAATTCGAAGAAATCTCCTGGGACGAAGCGCTCGACATCGCCACCGGCTGGCTCGAGCCGATTCGTAAGGAAGCGCCTGAAAAACTTGCGTTTTTCACCGGCCGCGACCAGTCGCAAAGCTTCACCTCCTTTTGGGGCCAGGCCTTCGGCACCCCCAACTACGCCGCCCACGGCGGCTTCTGTTCGGTCAACATGGCCGCCGGCGGTATCTACACGATGGGCGGGGCGTTCTGGGAATTCGGCCAGCCCGACTGGGACAGGACGCGGCTTTTCGTGCTGTTCGGCGTGGCGGAAGACCACGATTCAAACCCGATCAAGATCGGCATCGGCAAGCTGAAAGCCAATGGCGGCAAGGTGATGGGCGTCAACCCGATCCGCTCGGGTTACAACGCCGTGGCCGACGAATGGGTGGGCATCACCCCCGGCACCGACGGGCTCTTCATCCTGTCGATCATCCATGAGCTGTTCCGCTCCGGCAAGGTCGATCTCGACTACCTGCGCCGCTACACCAATGCGGGCTTCCTGGTGAACGAGGCGGAAGGGCCGGATCAGGGTCTGTTCCTGCGCAACAAGGACGGAAAACCGCTGATCGTCGACCAGAAGACCGGCAAGCCGGTGGCCTTCGACAAGCCCGGCACGATCGCCAACCTGGCCGCCAGCCACAAGGGCGCGCGCACGGTCTTCCAGCTCATGGCCGAGAAGTACCTCTCCGACGAATTCGCGCCCGAGGCCGTGGCCGACCGGTGCGGCCTGACGCCAGAGCGCATCCGCAACATCGCCGCCGAGTTCGCCCGCGTGGCCTTCGAGGAGGAAATCACCCTCGACCGGCCCTGGACCGACTGGAAGGGCGAAAAGCACGCACAGATGATCGGCCGCCCGATCAGCTTCCACGCCATGCGCGGCATTTCAGCGCACTCCAACGGTTTCCAGACCGCCCGCGCGCTGCACGTGCTGCAGATCCTTCTGGGCAGCGTCGAGGTTCCCGGCGGTTTCCGCTTCAAGCCGCCCTACCCGAAGCCGCCCGAGGCGCACCCCAAGCCCCATGCCGGCGTCACCCCCGGCAAGCCGCTCGACGGGCCGCACCTGGGCTACCCGATGGGCCCCGAACACCTGCTGATCGACGACGAGGGCAAGGCCAGGCGGATCGACAAGGCCTACACCTGGGAAAACCCGCTCTCGGCCCACGGCCTCATGCACATGGTGATCTCCAACGCCCATGCGGGCGACCCGTACAAGATCGACACCCTGTTCATGTTCATGGCCAACATGGCCTGGAACTCGTCGATGAACACCTCCGAAGTCATCCGCATGCTCACCGACAAGGATGACAACGGCGAGTATGTCATCCCGCACATCATCTACGCCGACGCCTATTCGTCGGAAACGGTGGCCTATGCGGACCTGATCCTGCCCGATACCACCTATCTCGAGCGCCACGATTGCATCTCGCTGCTCGACCGTCCGATCTGCGAGGCGGAAGCCGCGGCCGACGCGATCCGCTGGCCGGTGGTCGAGCCCGACCGCAACGTGCGCGGCTTCCAGACGGTGCTGATCCAGCTCGCCAACAAGATGGGCCTGCCCGGCTTCGTCGACGAGGATGGCAACCCGAAGTGGGAAAGCTACGGCGACTACATCCAGAACCACGAACGCCGCCCCGGCGTCGGTCCGCTCGCCGGATGGCGCGGCACCGACGGCGACAAGCACGGCCGCGGCGAGCCCAACCCCAACCAGCTCGAGAAATACATCGAGAACGGCGGCTTCTGGGTCAACCACATCCCCGACGAAGCGCAGTTCTACAAGCCGTGGAACAAGGCCTACCAGGATTGGGCGGTCGAGATCGGCATCTACGACGCGCCGCAATTCTATGCCTTCAACCTCTATGTCGAGCCGCTGCGCAAGCTCCAGCTCGCCGCCGAGGGCCACGGCGACCGGCAGCCGCCCGATCACCTGCGCGAGCGGATCATACGCACGATGGACCCGCTGCCGATCTGGTACGAACCCTTCGAGGACACCAACGTCGACATCGAGGAGTTCAACGTCCACGCGCTCACCCAGCGGCCGATGCACATGTATCACTCCTGGGGCACCCAGAACGCCTGGCTGCGCCAGATCACCGGCAAGAACGCCATGTATCTGCCCACCGCGATCTGGGAACAGCACGGCTTCGCCGAGGGCGACTACGCCCGCATCACCTCGGCGCATGGCTCCATCACCGTGCCGGTGGCCCACCATCCGGGCCTCAACCCGCACACGATCTGGACCTGGAATGCCATCGGCAAGCGCAAGGGTGCCTGGGCACTCGACGAGGGCGCGCCGGAAGCCACCGAAGGCTTCCTGCTCAACCACCTGATCCACGAGCTGCAACCGCCCAAGGGCGACGGCCGGCGCTGGGCCAATTCCGACCCCGTCACCGGTCAGGCCGCCTGGTTCGACCTGCGGGTGAAGATCGAGAAAGCAGTGCCTAAACCGGCCGAATCGCAGCCCACCTTCCCGCCGATCAAGTCTCCGGTCGGCAAGGGTCCGAAGAAAGTCGCGAGGAAAATCTGATGACCAAGCTGCCTTCAACCACCCAGAAGAAGCTCGGCCTGGTGATCGACCTCGACACCTGCGTCGGCTGCCACGGCTGTGTCACGGCCTGCAAGGGCTGGAACACCCAGAACTACGGAGCACCCCTCTCCGACATCGACGCCTACGGCGCCGACCCGGAAGGCACCTTCCTCAACCGCGTCTTCAGCTACAACGTGCAGCCCGACGACGGCGGCGCGGCGCAGACGATCCATTTTCCGAAGTCGTGCCTGCATTGCGAGGATGCGCCCTGTGTGCCGGTCTGCCCGACGGGGGCCAGCTACAAACGCGTCGAAGACGGGATCGTGCTGGTCAACGAAGACCGCTGCATCGGCTGCGGCCTCTGTGCCTGGGCCTGCCCCTACGGCGCGCGCGAGCTCGACCGCGATGCCGGGATCATGAAGAAATGCACCCTCTGCGTCGACCGGATCTACAACCAGAACCTGCCCGAGGAAGACCGCGAGCCCGCCTGTGTGCGCACCTGCCCGGCGGGTGCCCGGCACTTTGGCGATCTCGGCGATCCCGACAGCGCCGTGTCGAAACTCGTCGCCGAACGCGGCGGCATGGATCTGATGCCCGAACAGGGCGCCAAGCCCGTCAACCAGTACCTGCCGCCGCGGCCCAAGGACACGCTCGACAAGAGCCCGCCGCCGCCGCTTCAAACCGTCGCGACCGAGGCCAAAGGCTTCCTGGGCTGGCTCGACAAGGCACTCGAAGCCCTGCCGGGCGGCGAGAAGTAAGGGAGAAACTCCGATGCACCCAGCACCGTCCGTCATCGTCTTCACCGCGCTGTCCGGCCTCGGGTTCGGGCTGTTCATGTGGCTCGGCCTCGGCTTTCCCGGCTTCACCGGCATGGCCGCCTTCGGCACCTATTTCATCGCCTATGCCTTCTCGGTCGGCGGGCTCATGGCCTCGACCTTCCACCTCGGCAACAGGAAGAACGCGATCTACGCTTTCAGCCAATGGCAGACCTCCTGGCTTTCGCGTGAAGGCATCCTGGCCGTGGTCGCGCTGCTGGTCTTCGCGCCGATCGCCATCGCCCAGATCTTTTTCGCGTCGCCGGCCTGGAACTGGCTCGGGCCGATCGGCAGCGCCCTGGCGCTCGCGACCGTCTTCTCGACCTCGATGATCTACACCCAGCTCAAGACCATCCCGCGCTGGAACATGCCGATCAACCCGGTCCTGTTCCTGCTCTACGCCGTCGCCGGCGGCGCGCTGCTGGCGATGCAGGCCAAGGTGGCCGGCGTGCTCATCCTCATCCTGATCGCCCTGCAATGGGCCGCCTGGATGATGGGTGACGGGCGGTTCGCCGCCACCGGCACCACCAAGGGCACGGCGACCGGGCTCGACCGGATCGGCACGGTGACCACCTTCGAAAGCGCCCACACCGCACGCAACTACATCCTCGACGAAATGGTCCATATCGTCGGGCGCAAGCACAGCCAGAAGCTCAGACTGATCTCCACGGTCTTTCTCGGGGCCATCCCGGTCGTGCTGTTGCTCCTGTTCCCGCCGAACATGACCGTCGCGATCCTTGCGCTGGTCAGCCATGTGATCGGCGTCTTTGCGTCGCGTTGGCTTTTCTTTGCCGAAGCGGAACATGTGGTCGGAACCTATTACGCGCGCGGGTAACGCCCCACGCGTCCCAGGAAGGACAGTGAAACAATGATGATCACACGGATCATGGCCAACCTTCGCAAGGTGAAGGCGGATGGCATCAAGGGCAATATCGTCGAGGCCGGGCTGGTCTCGGAAAAGGACGTTGCCATCAACGACCACAAGGTCGTGGTCTCGGTCAACGTACCCGGCGATTTCATGGGCGATCTCAAGGCGCTCAAGGAAGAGGTCGAGCGGCGGGTGGGTCACAACATCCCGCAGATCACCAACCTCCTCGTCGTGCTGACGGGCGAAAAGGGTGCCGGGCTCGTGCCCGAAACCGCGCCGCCGTCGGTGACGCCCGAGCCGCCGAAACTGCGCAAGGTGCCGGCGAAGAACCCCGGCGTGCCCGGCCCCGACATGCGCCCGGCAAAGGCCGCGATCCCCGGCATCAAGCACATCGTCGCGGTGGCGTCGGGCAAGGGTGGGGTCGGCAAGTCGACCACCGCCGTCAACCTCGCCGCAACCCTCGCCGCCCTCGGCTTCAAGGTCGGACTGCTCGACGGCGACATCTACGGTCCCTCGATCCCGCGTCTGCTCGACATCACCGATCGCCCGGCGATGAAGGGCGACAAGATCCTGCCGATCGAGAAATACGGGCTCAAGGTCATGTCAATGGGCTTCCTCCAGAACGAGGAAAGCCCGGTGATCTGGCGCGGACCCATGGTGGTCACCGCGCTCATGCAGATGACCCGCGAGGTTCTCTGGGGCGAGCTCGATTTCCTCGTGCTCGACATGCCCCCCGGCACCGGCGATGCCCAGCTCACCATGGCCCAGCAGACCCCGCTGTCCGGCGCGGTCATCGTCTCTACGCCGCAGGATCTGGCCCTGGTCGACGCCCGCAAGGGGCTCAAGATGTTCAAGGACGTCGATGTGCCGATCCTCGGCATCATCGAGAACATGTCGACCTTCGTCTGCCCCCATTGCGGCGAGACGAGCGACATCTTCGGTCACGGCGGTGCCGAGGCCGATGCCCGCCGGCTCGGCGTGATGTTCCTCGGCGGCATCCCGCTGCACATGGCGATCCGCGAGACCTCCGACGCCGGCAAGCCCTGCATCGTCGCCCAGCCGGACGGCGAGCACGCGGCGCGCTACAAGAAAGTGGCGCTCAAGGTCGCGGCCCTGCTCGGCGAGGCCGAGGAAGACGACGAGGCCTGAGGCCAGGCCGCGCGGCCCGGGGCGCCGACCCCGGACAACCCCGCGCAGCACAATCTGCCCAAACAAGCGGGGCGCGGGTCGATCGTGCCCGCTTTTTCGGCACTGGCGGCGAAAGTCCCGTTGATCGGCCGGGCCGCGCACTCTAAAAGCGCCCAAACCCGCGCGCAGAGAGGCACGAATGGCCAACCATTTCTACCGGAACGATCTGCCCGACGGGCTCGATCTCGGCCCCATTGTGGCCATCGACACCGAGACGATGGGCCTCAACCCGCATCGCGACCGGCTCTGTGTCGTCCAGCTCTCGGGCGGCGACGGCGATGCCCATATCGTCCAGATCGCAAACGGCCAGGCGGCAGCGCCCAACCTCGCGGCCATGCTCACCGATCCCGATACGCTGAAGCTCTTCCATTTCGGCCGCTTCGACATCGCCATGCTGCTGAACGCTTTCGGCGTGCTCACTGCGCCGGTCTATTGCACCAAGATCGCCTCCAAGCTGGTGCGCACCTACACCGATCGGCACGGGTTGAAGGTCCTGCTCGAGGAGCTCCTGCACATCGACGTCTCGAAACAGCAGCAGCAGACCGATTGGGGAGCCGAAAACCTCACCGAGGCACAGCTCGACTATGCCGCGTCGGACGTGCTCTATCTGCACCGGCTGAAAGACAAGCTCGACGCCAGGCTCGCCCGCGAAGGCCGCACCGACCTGGCCGAGGCCGCGTTCAGCTTCCTGCCGGCGCGCGCGAAGCTCGATCTCATGGGCTGGCCCGAGATCGATATCTTCGCGCATTAGGAAACGCTGTTTCACGACCATTTTCATTGACAAGCCGCCCCGCCCGGGCGCCAAATGCTAGGGAAGATGCATGAACACGCACCTGTCCGTTCGTGCCTGGGCCGGATCGGCCACCGCACAGAAAACGCCCCTGAGAGCCGGGCGCTTTCGCGAACGCAAGCATCCCAATCGCAACCCATGACCACCGGCCCGGCGCGCCGACCGCATGACGCGGTCCGGTTCACCCGGGCCTATTCTTTGAACGAGGAGGTAGGATGAAGTACCAGATCAGCGGCAAACAGATCGACATCGGCGAAGCCCTTTCCACGCATGTCAAGCAGGAGCTTGGCAGCGTGGTCGACAAATACGCCCAGCGCCCGACCGACGCGCAGGTGGTTTTCTCGAAGGTCGCCCATGAATTCGTCTGTGAGACCGTGGTGCACCTGTCTACCGGGTTGACCGCACAGGCCAGCGCCCGCGCAACCGAGGTCTACGCTGCGTTCGACGATTGCGCGGAGAAGATGGACAAGCAGCTGCGTCGCTACAAACGGCGGCTGAAAGACCATCACCGCGACCGCCTGAACCCGGTTGAAACTTTGGGCGGTGCCTCGTATATCCTCGCCGCAGGGGACGAAGGGGAGGACACCGAGCCCGAGACACTGCAGCCGATCATCATCGCCGAAATGGAGACGCGTGTTCCCACCATTTCCGTCGGCGAGGCCGTGATGCAGATGGAACTCGCGCACGCACCGGTGCTCGTCTTCAGAAACGAGAAAACCAATGGGGTCAACGTCGTCTATCGCCGTGATGACGGCAATGTCGGATGGATTGACCCAGGCACCACGGCCTGAGACCGCAACCTGAGCGGGCCGGAACGGAAGTAGGGACGATGGATCTTTCCAGCATTCTCCGGCCCGCCGCCGTCAAGGTGGTGGCCAACACATCCAGCAAGAAACGGCTGTTTCAGGACCTCGGCGATATCGTCGCCGGCTGTTACGGTCTCGATGCCGGCGAGGCCTTCGCCGCGTTGCAGGCCCGAGAGTCGCTCGGGCCCACCGGCGTCGGCCACGGTGTCGCTCTGCCGCATGCCCGCATCGCCGGGCTCGACGGCGTGGTCGGGGCGTTCATTCGCATCGAAAAGCCGCTCGATTTCGAAGCGGTCGACCGCCAGCCGGTCGATCTGGTGTTTGCGCTGTTTGCGCCGGACGGCTCCGGCGTCGATCACCTCAAGGCCCTCGCCCTGGTGTCGCGCACGATGCGCAACGCCGACATCGCCGCCAAGCTGCGGGCCAACGACGATCCCGATACGCTCTACACCATCCTGATCGAGGCCCAGGGCACCCGCAGCGCCTGAGTTCTTCCGCCTAAGAGCCGCGCTCGGCGGCCCAGGACCGGAAGCCGAACTGCACATAGTCGCGCTGGTAAGCGGCCCGGGCAGCGGCTTCGATCTCCGCGTCATAGATCTCGGCAAGCGCGAACGGCGCGTCGTCGCCGATCTGCGGGGCCGGCGGGACCATTTGGCCGATCTCTTCGCCGAGCAGCGCAAGACCCGTCGCGAGCTGGGATTCACGCAACACGTGGTCGGGCTGGATCACCTGGGCAAACCCGGAGACCACCTGAGCCTGCGTCGCCCAGGACCCGGCGACGGGGATCGGGGTCTGGCCGGCGAGGGCCTTCGCCACGAACCCGAGAAACCCCAGAAACGCCGCGCGGTGCGCCTCGGCGCTCCAGCTGTCGTCCGGCACCGGGGTCGCCGGCAGCGGCACCCCGTACTGGCTGACGAGGGCCTTGCGGGTCTCGGCAAGCGCCGCCGGGGTACCGGTCAGGAAATCCCGGCGGAACGCGGCATGGGCGCGGGCAACCGGGTGGCGGAGCACCGTGAAGCTGCGATGTCCCGGATGCCGCCGCTTCCACTTGCGCAGCGCCTTCTGGTTCATCTCGGTGGCGAGGTCTTCGAGGCGCGCCCCGTCCACCGCCGCCAGCCAGGCGCGCAGCTCCTCGGTCGGCCCCGACTGGATCGGCAGGTAGAGCAGCGGCGCTTCGGCTGCGGCGACATAGCTCGGCACCATCGCCGGCCGGCGCGGCTCGAAATTCGGCGCGTCCTCGAGATCGAACGCGGTGATTTTCTCCACCGCCGCTACCAGCTCGGCGTAGTTCGCCACCTTGTCTTCGAGCGGTTCCGGGTTCTGTTTCTTGAACTTGTCCGAATGGCCATCGAGCGCCTCGGTCTCGCCGAGGAACCGCGCGAGACCGTTGACCACGTCGAGGTCGCGGATGTCGTCGTAGTTGATGTAGAAGGCCGTCTGCCCGGTCTTCTGCAAACGCCCGAGGATCTCGAGCTGAAAGGCCTTGATCTCGCCGAGCTGGGTTTCGAATTCCTCGGCCACGAAGACGGCCTTGGCCTTCTTGGCGTGTTTGACATTGCCCAGCGCCCATTGGTTGGTTTCGCGCGCAATCGCCCGCGAGACATAGGCCTCGACGAAATTGCGGGTGAGCACCACCTTGGCGCAGGCGGGGTCGTCGATCACCCGTTCGAAGATCCGCCGGTCATGGTCGTGAAAGAACCGGAAGCCCGCGATCCCCTCGGTACGCGCCTTCATCCGCTCGAACAGCGCGACCGGGTCGTCGTTGCGTGTGTCCAGGGTGATGTCGAACAGCGCCTCGGTTCCGGGACGCACCATGAAATACGGATTGAACGCTTCGCCATAGGTCTTCAGGCCGGGATACAGATCGAGCGTCGACTCGAGGAAATTCGAGCCCGTGCGCATCTCCGCGAAGATCACGAAACTGTCGAACCGGCGGATCATCGGCGGGCCCTCATTTCACCAGATAAGGCTTGCGCGGTTTCGACCGCATCTCCGGCCCGCCGATCACGGCAGGGAAATCGCCCATCAGGTGCGGCTGCATCCCCTGGTTCTTCAGGTTCTGCAAGAACTGCCCGAACCCATCGAGCGAAACCATCCGCGGCGCTTCGGTGAGCCGGTGCGACGCGCGGGCGCCGAGCTCGTCGATGATGGTCTGCAAGGGCTCCATCGGGTTGTCCACGAAATCCGCCAGCGTCCAGATCCGGACCCGCGCCTTGGCCTGGAAAGAGCGCAGTTCGTCGAGGTGCTCGCTCTCGATCCTCTGAAGCCGGGCGGCTTCGCGGCGGATCTCCGAGAAATTGGCGTTGGAATAGAACAACGGCACCGCCCAGGCGCCCGAGATCACCGAGATCGTGGCATTGGCATCGCGCGCAAGGTCCGGCGAGATCGCCTTGGTGTCGCGCGGTCCGTACTGAAAACACTGCCGCTCGCCGCGGGTGTTCCAGATCAGGTTGGTGAGAAAGGCGCGGGGCGCGTAGTCGCGCAACTGGGCGCTGTCCGAAAGCGCGCCGGCAAACACCTTCTGTTCGCCGGCAAACTCCACCCGATCGGGAGCGAACAGGTGGCCATGAACCCGCGTGCCGGTGATCCGCGACAGCCAGTCCTCGAAATCCTCGAACAATTCGGCAAACCCCTCGAACACCCCGTAGGGCGCGCTGGTCAGCCCGTTTTCCCACCCGACATTGGGAAACCGGCTCTGCATGTAGAGCCCGGGGCGGCCCTTGGTGCGCCGCTCGACGGCCTTCGAGAAGATCCGATCGATCTTGCCCGGGTTCGGCTCGGCACCGGTGACGACCGAGGCATCGCCCGAGAGGAAACCGACGTAGAGTTTTTCCGCATGGGGCCAGATCTTGCGCGCGACGAAACAGTCCGAGCGGCGCAGGAGCTGCATGTGATCGTCGTAGAAGATATGCGGCTTGCCCTGGAAATCGAACTTCGAAAGCGTGAGCGAACGGCTCTCGATATTGGTGGAATAGAGCCTGACCAGGGTCTGATAATAGCTCTCGTCGGGGATCCAGACCTTGGAGAAATAGGCGTCGTGGACCGCCCGTTCCGGGTCTTCCAGGATCGCCGTCAGGGTCTGGCGTGTCAGACACCACCACTGGCTGCCGAGATGTGGCGTGAGCCCTTCCGGCACGTGGCGCCTGAGCCCCCAGCGGCGCTGGAACTTCACGTACCAGTCGAACAGCCGCCGCTGCTTCTTCCAGGAAAACGGAAAGCGCATGGTGAAACGCTCTTCGTCGAGCCCGCCCACCGTCCAGGGCACGTCTTCGGTGGTGACGCTCTCGATGAAATTGGTGAGCGGCCGCTCGGCGAGATAATCCTTGAGTTCCTGCACCGGCCTGAGCGGCAGGCAGGAGCCGGAGGCAAGGTAGACGTGCCGCACCTCGGGGAAGTCCTTGAGCAGCACCTCGGCCGCATCCTGGCTCGCTTTCACCAGCGACCACGTGCCCCACTCGCAGGAATGGCGCCGGCTGAACCGGATGTTGTCGACATCGGCGAGTGCGTCGACAAACGCCGCATGGTCGCGCCGCTTCACCTTCTTGTCGATATGGATCACCACCGGGCAGTCGGCCTTGGCCCAATGCCGTGCCACCTGTTCGGCCCGGTCGAGCGCGGTGTGCACCAGCATGAGAAAGCCGACGCTCATGCCCAGTTGCCCTTCGACATCAGCCCGAGGATCTCGAGCTGGCGCCAGTTGATGTATTTCTCGCTCCACTTGCACCACAGGTCGGGGTTGTCGCCGAGCTTGTCGTGGTAGGCCCTGTATTCGTGGCTGGCCGCGTAGTGCTGCTTGCGCCCGAGTTCTTCCTGCGCCTTCTGCGGGAAGGTGTCGATGAACTTGGCGTGCAGCAGCACGCCCGAGGCCTTTTCGCCGCCCCATTCGTCGTAGACGAAGTTCAATCCGCGCGGCAGCAGGTTGTGGGTCGAGCTGACGTAGGTGTAGTGCCGGTGCCATTTCACCAGCGGGATCTTGTTGAGCGCCGGCGCGCGTGCCGGATTATCGGCGAAAAACGCCCGCGCTCGCGCGCCCCCCTGAATCCACAGATTGCCGAATTTCGGGTTCTTGCGGATCATGTAATTGCCGCTGTCGAACCAGCTGGCGATCTCGAAAGGATCCTGGCCCTCGCGGTAGCTGTGCGCGTTGATCGGGCCTTTCGGATACATGTCGACCAGCATCGCCCCGAACGAGCGGATCGACGAGGCGTCGAGCCAGTCGGTCAGCGCGCGCAGAGAGCGGGTGTCGACGAACGGGTAGATCAGAAACTCGTCCGGATCGACCGTCAGGGCCCAATGCCCGTGCGCATGCCGCCGCGCCAGCCAGTTCAGCCAGTCGACCCCGAAGCGGGCCCGTTTGTAGCTCGCCCCCGTGGTCCAGAGCGAGACGTCCTCCTGGCTTTCGAGATACTCCCGGGTGCCGTCGTCGCTGCCATTGTCGACGAACAGAAAATGCCCGACCCCGAGGTTGCGATAGTAGCGCAGGAAGAAGGGAAGCCGGACACGCTCGTTTCGCAACGTCGACAGAACCAGGATGTCCTTGGGCGCGATTGTTGCCGTCCGGTTGACAACCGGCCTGAGCTCGCGCCGCTTGCGCAGGGCACGCGCACGCCAACGCTTGCGCTCCCAGCGTAGGCGATATGACCGCACAATGCTCAACCCTGTCCCTCTCAGGTCGGGCGGCACTCCCGGATCTCGTCACGTCACCTTGAAAACAAGGTCGAAATGATCCTGCCAAGTTGGAAGCACAGGGGCTTCCGTGCGTGCTGCCGAATGTCCTCGTGGTCGTCCTCTGGAAAATCTGAGGATCTCGTTGGCCCAAGAATACATATCGCTCCCATCGAGGTAAACGGGATTGTTTCCAAGTGTTTCACGATAAACCGGCAGGTCGGTGGCGATCACCGGCGTGCCGAGGGCCAGCGCCTCGGCAGGCGGCAGCCCGAAACCCTCGGCAAGGCTCGGCATCAGCAGGGCACGGGCGCCATCGATCAGCGCCGCCACGGCGCCGTCCGCCAGGCGGTTGTGCTCGAACACATGGGTTCCGACCAGTGGCGAGCGATCGAGCCGCTCGAACACCGCCGCGTTGGCCCACCCGCGCGCGCCGACGATATGAAGCGCGGGGATCTCGGCTGCGGGCAGGGTTGCGGCGAAATGCGCCCAGACGTCCAGCAACAGAGCATGGTTCTTGCGCGGTTCGATCGTGCCGAGGGCGACGAAACGCGGCCGCACGACATCGACCGGTCCAGGCAGCGCGCCCGGGTCGGGGACAGGCGTGACGACCCCAAGCGGCGCCACCACCAGGTCCGGCACCCGTTCGAACGCCGCGAAATGCCGCGCGACATCCCGGCCGGTCGCCTCGCAAGTGCAGACCACCAGATCGGCGTTCCGCGCGACCGCCCGTATTTTTTCGGCGAAGGCCGCGACCGTCCCCGGCCGCTGAAATTCGGGCCAATCGAGGGGAATCGTATCGTGGACAAGGACGGTGGCGCGCCCGCCCAGGCCGTGCACGGCAGCAAACACGGCATCGTCGAGATTGCTGTGGCCGACGTTGAGCCAGGCGGTGCCCTCTGGAAGGTGCCGTCGCAACATCTGCGCGAGCCCGGGCCCGGATCGGTCGAGCGCAATCCGCCTCAGATCGGTATCGGCCGCCTGCATGGCAGCACTCGCCTTGAGATGCAGTCGGGCGCGCAGATCGGCGCCGCCCCAGGGTGCTTCGCCCTTCAGTCGCGCCGCCAGAGCCCGCACGCCGGAGCGGTCGAGCAGGATATGGGCGCCGGGTCGCCGGACCAGACCGAAAAGCGCGGTCGGATCGTCCAGCAGCCGGTCGAGATAGGCGGCTTCGACCCGGTCAATCCCGGTCCAGGCCCCGCGCCCCACGCGGCTGACGAGACGCGTGAGGTCGAGAAGCCGGGCTGGCGGGCGACCGGGGTCGCTCATCCGGCTCTATTGCGCGGCTCTGCGCACCGAAACCATCTCGTCGAGATAGGCGGTGAATTCGTCGCGCAGATCCTCGCGCGCCATGCCGAAGGCGACAGTGGCCTGCAGGAAACCCGCCTTGGAGCCGCAGTCGAAGCGCTCGCCGCGGAAGCGGAACCCGTAGACGTCGCGGTCCTGTCTGATCTCTTCCGCGATTGCATCGGTCAGCTGGATCTCGCCGCCGGCCCCGCTCTTCATTTTCGAGATATTGGCCATCACATCCGGGGTCAGGATGTAGCGCCCGATCACGGCCAGGTTCGAGGGGGCCTCGTTCGGCGCCGGCTTCTCGACCATGCCCTTGACCTTGACGAGATCGCCCATGTCCTCCGACACGTCGAGCACACCGTAGGCCGAGGCCTTCTCGGGCGGCACTTCCATCGCTGCCACCATCGCGCCGCCCGTCTGCTCGTAGGCCTCCACCATCTGCTGCAGCACCGGTTTGTCGGCTGCGATCACATCGTCGGGCAGGATCACCGCGAAGGGCTCATTGGCAATGAGCCGCCGCGCACACCAGACGGCGTGTCCGAGCCCGAGCGCCTTGTGCTGGCGGATATAGGCGATCGCGCCCGATTCCATATTGGTCGACTTCAGCACGTCGAGCAGCGCGTCCTTGCCGGATCTGCGCAGGGTCTGCTCGAGAATCGGGTTGATGTCGAAGTAATCCTCGAGCGCGCCCTTGCCCCGCGAGGTGACGAAGATGAACTCCTTGATTCCCGCCGCCCGGGCTTCGTCGATCGCATACTGGATCAGCGGGCGGTCGACCAACGTCATGATTTCCTTGGGAATAGACTTCGTCGCTGGCAGAAACCGCGTGCCGAGCCCTGCAACCGGGAAGATCGCCTTTGTCACCTTGGTTCTCATGAGCGCTCCAGTACCTTTTCTCTAAAATCCGGGCGGTTATCGGGTAGAAACATTCTGTCCCGACAGGGTTGATTGACGCAGAAACTAGGGACGAACACAGGCGAGGACTTTGCGGAATCAAGGCATTTCAGCGGCATTGTCGCGCCATGGAAACCCTGGCCCATTCTTTGTCCACCCGTGCGCGGAAACCCGCGATCTGCAGCACCGGTTGGTCGCGCCCGCAGCGGCCGAAAAGCCCGCCGGTCTGCTCCCACCAACCGCCCGGATGGAACCGGACCCGATGCGGCAGGGCCGTCGGACTGAACAGGAAAAGGCTGACGATATCTCCCTGCGCCACCGCCCCGGCGGCCCGGGCGCGCAGGCGATTGCGGTGCCAGATGCGCCCCGCGATCGGCACGGATTTGCCGGTCTGCACTGCGCGCCGGAACCGCAGAAACGGGTGCGGCGCCGCAGGGATGGCGGCGAGCGGCGCGATCTCCCGGTCCATGCCGGCGCGCATCCCGTCCGCAAGCCCGGCAAGCAACGGCGGGATGTCGCGCGGTTCGAGCCCGCCGGCCACCATGTGCCGGACAAGCCGCCGCCTCTGCGCCGCGGCAATCCGCGAGACCGCCGCCGCGTGGTCGTGTCGGGGCGCGTGCTTGCGCAGGAAGACGGCGGTCGAGGCGCCGATCTCGGTCAGGTCGCGCGGCACCCGATCGGCCGACCGCCGCTCCGATTCGGCATAGCCATGATGCACCAGCGCCTGCGGCACGATCATCGTGCGCGCACCGGCCCCGGCAAGGCGCAGGTTCACGTCCGTCTCGTCGAGATAGTAGCGAAAGGCCGGATCGAACCCCCCGAGCCCGGCCAGCACGTCGCGCCGGAACGCGCAATTGGTGCCTTCGGTCTTGGGCACGAAGCCCGGCGGCGGGGCCGGTACGAACGGGGCCGCGCCCGGTGCCGTGAGCGCCACCGCTTCCCCCAGCCGGTTCACCGCCCGCGCCTGCCACTGCAAGCGGATCCCGTTGCGCCCGATCACGTAGCCGCCCGTGGCCGCCACCTCGGCGTCGGCAAAAGGCGCGGTGAGGTGGTCGAGCCAGGTGGGTTCCGGCACCGCGTCGTCGTCGATGAAGGCGACGACCTCGCCCGCGGCCTGCGCCAGCCCGGCGTTGCGCGCGGCGGAGATGTTGGCCGCATCGACGCGCAGGAGCCTGACCCGGGCCGCCAGGCCCATCTCCGTCACCGCCCGCACCCCCTCGGCATCCGCGACGACGATGATCTCGAACTCGGGGTAGCAGAGCTGGCCGAGCCCGGTCAGACAGAGCCTGAGCGATTGCGCCCGCCCTCGGCTCACCACGATCACCGAAACCCGGCTCACACCACCCCCAGTTCCGCCAGAATAGTCTCTATTCTTGGCACGTCCTCGGGGTTGTTGAGCTCCCAGAACGGCCGCCCCCGGGCATCGACCTCGACACAGAGCACCGGACGGCCGCGCTCGAGGAACCGCAACTGCTCGAGCCCTTCCAGCCGTTCCAGCGCGCCCGGATGCCAGCGTGGATAGGCGGCGAGGGCCGCGGGGCGATAGGCATAGACGCCGACGTGGTGAAACACCGGCGTCGGCGCGGTATCGGGGTAGTCCTGCGTGGTGTAGGGGATCACCTCCTTGGAAAAGTAGAGCGCCTTGCGGTCGATCCCGAACACCGCCGTCGTCGCCCCCACACGCCCCGCCCGCCGGTCTTCGTGAAAGCCGGCAAGCGCCCGGCCCGAGGCGCGCAGGACCGGCGTCGCCACCTCTGCCGCGGGATGCGCGTCGAGCCCCGCGACCAGCTCCTCGATGAACCACGGCGGGGTGAGCGGCGCGTCGCCCTGGAGGTTCACCACCAGATCGAACCGACTGCCCAGCGCGTCATGCGCCTCGGCGCAGCGTTCGGTGCCGTTCTCGCACGCCTCAGAGGTCATGATCACCTCGGCGCCAAACCCCTGCGCCACGTCCCGGATGCGCCGGTCATCGGTGGCGACGACCACCCTGTCGATCCCCGACGCGGCCAGCGCCGCCTCCCAACTGCGCTGGATCAGGGTCTTTTTTGCCCCGGTCGCCCCGGTCAGCTCCACCAGCGCCTTGCCCGGATACCGGGCCGAGGCGTAGCGCGCCGGAATGACGAGGAGCACCGACATCTCAGGCCGGTTTCAGCTCCACGCCGGGGGCATGGGCGATGAAGTAGGGGTTTTCGTACCCGGGCTTGCCGTAGGTCAGCTTTGTGTGATCGTCGAACCGGATCACCGCGCCGCCCGCGCCCGCAAGCACCGCGTGACCGGCGGCGGTATCCCATTCCATGGTCCGCCCCAGCCGCGGGTAGAGATCCGCCTCGCCGGTCGCGACCAGGCAGAACTTGAGCGACGACCCGGCGGAGGTCGTATCGCGCACGGCATATCTGGCGATGTAGTCGTCGGTCGCCTGGTCACGGTGCGATTTCGAGGCGACGACCATCAGCGCGGCATTGTCGGGCGTGGAAACCCCGATCGGCCCGGTTTCGCCCGGCACCGCCTTGTCGAACGGCCCGACCTCTTCGACACTGGTACCGTCGGCCCTGGTGTAGAACATCCGCCCCTTGGCGGGCGCATAGACCACGCCGCGCACCGGCGTGCCGCCGGTCACATAGGCGATGTTCACGGTGAAATCGCCGCGCCGGTGGACAAACTCCTTGGTCCCGTCGAGCGGATCGACGATCAGGAAATCCGCGGCCCGCTCGGCATGGCTTTCGGCCTGCTCCTCGGTCACCAGCGCCACATCCGGAAACGCCGCCCTCAGCCCGGCCGAGATCAGCGCATCCGCGGCCTCGTCGGCGGCGGTCACCGGGCTTTCGTCGGCCTTGGAGCGGACATCGAAATCGTCCTGGCCGTAGATCTCCATGATCGCGTCGCCCGCTTCGAGCGCGAGCCTGCGCATGACGCTTTCCAGCTGATCGAAATCCATCGCTTGTGCCCTCCACGCCGGTCCGCCCGGGATTGTTGCGGAAATTCGGTGTGCCCCTTATGATTGTCCGGCAAGGGATCAGCAAGAATTCCCTGCCAAAAGAGAGCAGAGCAAGCAGAAAGCGCGAGATGTTCGAGGTCGGTCAGCAGCAGAGCCGGTTGAACCAGGTGGTGTCCCTCCTCGAGGTGATCTACCACGCGACGGTGCGCGATGTGCGCAAGACCCATGCCAACGCGCTGATCGGGTTGTTCCTCAACATGCTGCAATCGCTGACCCTCGTGCTGGTCTTCTACGTCATGTACGCGGTTCTCGGTCTGCGCAGTTCGATCATCCGGGGCGACTTCCTGCTCTACATCATGTCGGGCATCTTTCTCTACATGACCCAGATCAAGACCATGGGCGCGGTCGCCGGTTCAGACGGCCCGGCCTCGCCGATGATGCAGCACGCGCCGATGAACACCTTCGTCGCGATTGTCTCGGCCGCCCTGTCGCAGCTCTACACCCAGGTTTTTTCGGTGGTGGTGCTGCTCTATGTCTACCATATCGCCTTCACCCCGATCACCATCTACGATCCGGCCAGCGCCTTCGGCATGCTGCTTCTCGCCTGGTATTCCGGCGTCGGCATTGGCCTCATCTTCCTGGCGATCAAGCCCTGGTTTCCGCAGGTCGCCGGTGTCGGCTCGACGATCTACGCCCGCGCCAACATGATCGCCTCGGGCAAGATGTTTCTCGCCAACTCCACGCCCTATTACATCCTGGCGATGTTCACCTGGAACCCGCTGTTCCACATCATCGACCAGGCCCGCGGCTTCGTCTTCATCAACTACAACCCGCACCATTCCAACTGGCTCTATCCGCTGCTGGTCTCCGCCGGCTTGATGATGATCGGCTTCATGGCCGAGGCCTACACCCGCAAACATGTCTCGATCAGCTGGGGAGCGCGCCGGTGAATCGTCTGCTTGCTTTGATCTTCGTCCTGTTTTCCTTCCCTGCCATCGCACAGGACATCTTTCCGGCGCTCTACGATGTGACTGGGGTGGCGGCGGACGATGTTCTGAACGTGCGCGCAGACCCCTCCGCCAGGTCCGAGATCATCGGTGCCTTCACCCCCTTCGGGACCGCCGTCGAGGTGATCGGGCTGTCCGACGACGGTCGCTGGGGCCGGGTCAACGCCGGCGAACGGGCCGGCTGGACATCGATGCGCTTCCTCGCCCGTCAACCGGGGCAAACAGCGGCGGATTGGGGCACCGCACCCGACAGGATCGCGCCGCGTGTGCTCGAGTGCTTCGGCACCGAACCGTTCTGGACCCTGGTGCTCGTTCCGGGCGGGACGCTCGATTATGCCGCGCTCGGCCAGGGCGACGGGTCGGCATATCCGGGAGGGTACGAGGCCCTCGTCGCCTCGGCGAGCAGTGGCAAGCGCGCGTTTTCCGGGTGGCTCGAGACCGAACCCATGAGCTTCACCGGGATCGTCGGGACCGAGATCTGTTCCGACGGCATGTCCGACCAGCTCTACGGCTTCGCGATCGATCTGCTGGTCAGCGGCTCGACCGGCACGCAGCTCGACGCCGGTTGCTGCCGGCTGGCGCCCTGATCCACGACCCTGAGCGTCAGGTTGATCCGCCCGCCATCCGCCAGCAGCGTCGACGAACCGCCGCGGATCCGGTCGATCCCGTGGTAGGCGAGCCGCGAGGGGCCGGTGAGCAGCATCACATCGCCGCTTTCCAGCCAGGTCGATTGTGTCGGCCCACCGCGTTCCGTGCCGCCGATCCGGAAAAGCCCCGCGTCGCCGAGGCTGATCGACAGCACCGGCTGCGAGAAATCCGCCTCGTCGTGGTCCTGGTGCAACCCCATCTTCGCCCCCGCCCGGTAGAAGTTCACCAGGCAGCAATCGGGCGCGCGCGCCTCCGGCACCAGCGCATCCCACACCGCCTGCACGGCCTCGGGGATCGGCGGCCAGGCCGTGCCCGATGGGTGCCGTTCGATGTACCGATAGCCGCGCCGGTCCGAAAACCAGCCGTAGCGCCCGGCGCTGGTCATCTGAACGGACATCTTTTTGCCCCAGCGGGTCTCGGGCGAAAACAGCGGTGCGGCGGCGACGACATCGCGCAAAGCCGCGACCATTTCCGCCTGTGCTGCCGCCCCGAGCCAGCCCCGCCAGATCGGCGCGCCGCCGACCACAATGTCCGGCTCCGGCAATCGCTTGTTCACCAATCCACCCAATCCCCTGAAAACGACTCGCTTTTTTGGGTTTCGCACCGAAAAGCGCCGCTTGCAGCCACGAAACGCCCTCCCTATATACGCCCAGACGCCGGAACGGGACCACCGTGCCGGTCAGCCAAATCGGGATCGGGCAAGGGTGCTTTCCAAGGCCCAGGCCCCAAACATCGCCTAGAGAGGATTTAAGAGCATGGCCAAAGTCATCGGTATCGACCTCGGCACCACGAACTCCTGTGTCGCCATCATGGATGGGTCGCAGCCGCGTGTGATCGAAAACTCGGAAGGCGCGCGCACGACGCCCTCCATCGTCGCCTTCAAGGACAACGAACGGCTCGTCGGCCAGCCCGCCAAACGCCAGGCCGTCACCAACCCCGACAACACCGTCTACGCCGTCAAGCGCCTGATCGGCCGTCGTTACGACGACCCGGCCGTCGCCAAGGACAAGAACATGGTGCCCTACGCCATCGTCAACGGTGGCAACGGCGACGCCTGGGTTCAGGCCGCGGGCGAGAAGTATTCGCCGTCGCAGATCTCCGCCTTCATCCTGCAGAAGATGAAGGAAACCGCCGAAAGCTACCTCGGCGAAGAGGTGACGCAGGCCGTCATCACCGTGCCCGCCTATTTCAACGACGCCCAGCGCCAGTCGACCAAAGACGCCGGCAAGATCGCCGGGCTCGAAGTGCTGCGCATCATCAACGAGCCCACCGCGGCAGCCCTGGCCTACGGTCTCGACAAGAAAGAGACCAAGACCATCGCCGTCTACGACCTCGGCGGCGGTACCTTCGACATCACCATTCTCGAGATCGACGACGGTCTGTTCGAGGTCAAATCCACCAACGGCGATACCTTCCTCGGCGGTGAAGATTTCGACATGCGGATCGTCAACTACCTCGCCGACGAGTTCAAAAAGGAAAACAACGTCGATCTCACCCGCGACAAGATGGCGCTCCAGCGGCTGAAGGAAGCCGCCGAGAAAGCCAAGATCGAGCTCAGCTCGTCGTCGCAGACCGAGATCAACCAGCCCTTCATCTCGATGGGCGCCGACGGCCAGCCGCTGCACATGGTGATGAAGCTCACCCGCGCGAAGCTCGAAAGCCTTGTCGGCGACCTGATCAAGAACTCGATGAAGCCCTGTGCCGCCGCGTTGAAAGACGCCGGCCTCGCCAAGGACGACATCGACGAGGTGATCCTCGTCGGCGGCATGACCCGGATGCCGCGGGTGATCGAGGAAGTCACCAAGTTCTTCGGCAAGGAGCCGCACAAGGGTGTGAACCCCGACGAGGTCGTGGCCATGGGCGCGGCGATCCAGGCCGGTGTGCTCCAGGGTGACGTCAAGGACGTGGTCCTGCTCGACGTGACCCCGCTGTCGCTCGGCATCGAGACCCTGGGCGGCGTGTTCACCCGCCTGATCGACCGCAACACCACGATCCCGACCAAGAAGAGCCAGATCTTCTCCACCGCCGAAGACAACCAGAACGCGGTGACGATCCGGGTCTTCCAGGGCGAGCGCGAGATGGCGGCCGACAACAAGATGCTCGGCCAGTTCAACCTCGAAGACATCCCGCCGGCGCCGCGCGGTCTGCCGCAGATCGAGGTGGCCTTCGACATCGACGCCAACGGCATCGTCAGCGTGCAGGCCAAGGACAAGGGCACCGGCAAGGAACACCGGATCACCATCCAGGCCTCGGGCGGTCTGTCCGACGACGACATCGAGAAGATGGTGAAGGAGGCCGAGGAGAACGCCGAGGCCGACAAGCAGCGGCGCGAGCTGGTCGAGGCCAAGAACCAGGCCGAGAGCCTCATCCACTCGACCGAAAAGGCGATGGAAGAGCATGCCAGCAAGGTCGACCCGACCACGATCGAGGCGATCGAACTTGCCATCGCGGCGCTCAAGGACGAGCTCGAGAAGGACAATGCCGACAAGATCAAGTCGGGCATCCAGAACGTGACCGAAGCGGCGATGAAGCTCGGCGAGGCGATCTACAAGTCCGAGCAGGAAGCCGATTCCGGCGAGTCCGAGGACGATGGCTCGCCCTCCGGTGTGGACGATGACATCGTCGATGCCGATTTCGAGGACCTCGACGACGAAAAGCGGAAGTAATCTCCGCGACGCCATCGCCGGCCCGTGAAAACCGGGCCGGCGTATGCGTTCCCAAGAGGCGAAATCATGGCGAAGCGAGACTATTACGAGGTTCTGGGCACGTCGAAAGGCGCGTCGGCCGAAGAGATCAAGAAGGCCTATCGTACCAAGGCCAAGGAACTTCACCCCGATCGCAACGCCGACAATCCGAATGCCGAATCGCAGTTCAAGGAAGTGAACGAGGCCTACGACGTCCTCAAGGACGCCGACAAGAAGGCCGCCTACGACCGCTTTGGCCATGCCGCTTTCGAGGGCGGAATGGGCGGCGGTCCGCGTCCCGGCGGCCATCCTGGCCAGGGCGATTTCGCCTCCGCTTTTTCCGACGTGTTCGACGATCTGTTCGGCGATTTCATGGGCGGACGCGGCGGCGGCGCGCGCCGGGCCACCCGTGGCTCGGATCTGCGCTACAACCTCGGTGTCACGCTCGAAGAGGCCTACAGCGGGCTGCAGAAGACCATCAACGTGCCGACCTCGGTCGCCTGCAACGTCTGCAACGGCACCGGCGCCGAGGGTGGCGCCGAGCCGTCGACCTGCCCGACCTGCTCGGGGCTGGGCAAGGTCCGCGCGCAGCAGGGCTTCTTCACGGTCGAACGCACCTGTCCGACCTGCCATGGCGCCGGCCACATGATCAAGAACCCCTGCAAGACCTGCCACGGCCAGGGCCGGATCGAGAAAGACCGCGCCTTGTCGGTCAACATCCCCGCCGGGGTCGAGACCGGCACCCGGATCCGTCTGGCCGGAGAAGGCGAAGCGGGCATGCGCGGCGGTCCGTCGGGCGATCTCTACATTTTCATCGAAGTGGCCCGGCACCCGATTTTCGAACGCGAGGGCGTGAACCTGCATTGTCGCGTGCCGGTCTCGGTCGCCGCGGCGGCGCTGGGCGGCGATATCGAGGTGCCGACCATCGACGGCGGCCGCTCACGGGTGAAGATCCCGGCCGGCTCCCAGTCGGGCCGGCAGATGCGACTGCGCTCGAAGGGCATGCCGGCGCTGCGCGGCAATGTCTGGGGCGACATGTACATCGAGCTCGCGGTCGAAACCCCGGTCAACCTGACCGGCCGCCAGAAGGATCTCCTGCGTGAGTTCGAAGAGCTGTCGGCCGAGAACAACCCGGAAAGCTCCAACTTCTTCTCCAAGGTGAAGAGCTTCTGGGACGGGATGAAGAGTTGAGGCAAGGCCCCGGCGCACACCCGCCACCGGCTCCTTCGGCGGCCTGAAAGACATCCAGAATCCGACGTGCCCGGCCGATCATCGCATCGGTTCGGGCGCTTCCGTTTCGCCGACCAGTTTCCTAGGATTCTGCGGCCGGTTTCCTAGGAAACTGGCAGGTCTGCCCGCCCTCGAAAGACACATGTTTTCAAAATGATGGCGGATCAAAGCGCGCCGCGCCCGCACCGATGCGTTAAGAAATCGCAGCGATTATCCCCGGGGTGCAGCGTGACCCCGCCCAAAGGCCGAGACACGCCAACAGATCCTAGTCGAGCGGCACCGACAGCTTGGCGATCAGCGGCGCCGTCTCCGGCCACTTGCCGCGCCACCAGTGAAACGCCTCTGCGGCCTGTTCGACCAGCATCCCGACACCATCGGCGATCTGGCCCACACGGTATTCCCTGGCCTGGGCGAGAAACGGGGTCAGCCCCTTGCCATAGGCGAGGTCATAGGCCAGCGCGGCGCCCACGAAGGCGATCCCGGGGATCGGCGGCGCGGTGCCGGCGAGACTGGCCGAGGTGCTGTTGAGCAGAATATCGAACCCCGGCTCGAGCGCCTCGTAGCCACAGGCGGTGATCGAGCCGCGCGGACCCAGCAGCTCGGCCACTTCCCGCGCCCTGTCGATCGAGCGATTGGCGATGACGATCTCGGCCACGCCGGCCTCGATCAGGGGTTCCAGGGCGCCGCGCGCAGCCCCGCCGGCCCCGGCGATCAGCACGCGCTTGCCCTTCGGATCGACGCCGAGATTGCGGCGGATGTCACGCACCAGCCCGACGCCGTCGAAATTCTCCGCGATGATCCGCCCGTCTTCGAACTTCAGGCAATTCGCCGCCCCGCAGATCGCCGCACTTTCGCGCGAGTCGTCCGCCATCGTCTCGGCTTCGACCTTGAACGGCACGGTCACGTTGAGGCCCTTGCCGCCATGTTCGATGAACGCCAGTACGGCCTCGCGGAAGCCGCCGGCGGCGACCTCCCAGGCCTCGTAGCTCATGTCCTCGCCGAACTGCGCCGCGAAAGCGGCGTGCAATTCCGGGCTCCGGGTCTGGACGATCGGGTTGCCGAACACGGCGTAGCGGTCGGTCATGCCAGCAGCGTCCCCATCCGGCGCACCGCCAGCGCGTAGCCCTCGGTGCCGCAGCCGACGATGATGCCGTTGGCGCGCAGCGAGACATAGGAATGGTGCCGGAAGCTCTCGCGCTGGTGGACGTTCGAGATATGCACCTCGATCACCGGCCCCTCGAAGGTGTTGAGCGCATCGAGCAGCGCCACCGAGGTATGGGTAAAGGCGCCCGGGTTGATGACGATCCCGGCGCTGGTCTCGCGCGCCTTGTGGACCATCTCGACCAGCGCGCCTTCATGGTTGGTCTGCAACAGTTCGGTGTTCAACCCGAGCCCGCGGCCGACCTCGGCACAGGCCGCCGCGACATCGTCGAGCGTCTCATGCCCGTAGATCTCCGGCTGGCGTTTGCCGAGCAGGTTCAGATTCGGCCCGTTCAGGATCGTGATGAGCTTGGCCACGTCGGTCTCCCCGTTTGTTGCACGCTGTTTGGCACCAAATGGGGAGATCGACAAGAATGGCCCGACAATTTGCGCCCCGCCGGTCGCTCAGAACCAGCGGCCGAGCGCCACGAGGCAGGTATCGGGCAACTCGCTGCCCCCCGGCTGGCTGTAGCTGTTCAGCGTCGCCGTCGTCGCGGTCACGCCCACCAGGGTGATGAACCGGGCGAAACTGTCGCGCGCCGTCGCCGTCACCGCGGCATTGGCATCGACGAAGGCGGCCGGGAACGTCCAGACCCCGCCACTGCTGCCAGCGGCGACGAAATCGTGCTTCCAGCACATCTGTGTGCCGTCGGCGAAGCGCGTGTAACTGCCGTTGGCGTTGGTCGCCGTCTCGAACAGCGCCGAGGTGGCGCTGGGGGTCGCGTTCACCGTGCCGACCACGTTGCCGGTGGTCAGAAGCGCGTCACCCGGTGCCAGTTTCGCCGCATCGACCCAGGTGCTGCCATCGGCACTGAGCTTGATCGAGAAATCGTCGTCGCCCGTCAGCCCGAACTCCGCGCGCCCCGAGAAACCGGTCTGGAACAGCACCGAGGCGGTATCCGTGCCCGCCGCCTTGTTGATCTTCACCTGGTGGCCACTGCCCTCGTGCGACAGCAGTGTCGCCGGTGCGGATACCGAGAGCCGGTTGGTGAGGTCCGAGGTCGTGTTGACGCCCACCCCGGCGAGGTTCTGCGTGCTTGCCGCCCCGCCCCCGGTCACCGCAGACCAGACCGACCCGGTGAACACCCGCACCTCCGACGTGGCCGCATGCGCCGCGATCCAGCCGGCGGTCGGGGTGTGAAACTGCCAGGCACCGTCGACCCAGGTCGCAAGCGATCCCGTGGCGCCGAACCAGGCCCCGGTGCCGCCCGCGCCGACGGCATAGACCTTGCCCTCCTCCGGGGTGACGGGCGGATCGGTGGCGTCAAACGTCTCCACCGTGAGTTGCACGAAGATGTCGAGGATTCTCAACGCTTCGTTATGGGTCACATGTTTCTGCGCCTGCGCGGGCTGCAGGAGCGGCAGTTCGAGCCGTGGCGAAATGTCCGACATGGGACCTCCTGATGCATGGGAATTGGCCCCGGTTCTACACGTCACGACCTCAAGGCTTTCGCAACCGGCCGCGCCCCCGGTTAACCTTCTGGCAAGATCTCGCCCCGCCGCCGCCGCACCGGGCCGAAAGCCGTGGGAGCCGCCCTGCATCATCCCGCGAAAGCCGGCTCCGAGCCCGAGATCGTCCAAGGTGGTGGACGTGGCATGCTGGCGGTTGGACCGACGTCTCAAGGCAGGCTCAGGCAATCGTGGCAATTGCAGCGGCTTCGCCTGCAGTGGCAGGCGTTGGTCAACCGTGCCGTTGCGCATTCAGTGAACCCGGCGCCATCCTTGCTTCCAGTTCCGCCGGAAGGCGCCTGTGTCGCGAAGGATGGCACGCCCAGCGGATCGTTTCCCCTCTCGGACTGTCGTCGCGGGCGCCGAGTGGCAAAGTCACCGAGCCAGGTCACAGATCGCTCAGGCGGCGGCCGTCCAGGTACCGGGGATCAGGACCATCGAGCATCGTGCTGGCCGCCCGGAAGACCGCGAGCGCGTCGGCAGGCGCCCGGGCCGAATTCACCCCGACCTTTACGAATATGACCTGGATCTGGTTCCGCACGACCTTCTCGGATCGGTCCGACGACACCGCGATCTGACCGGGTGTCTGACCGGACGCGCGGAATCGGGCGATACCCGCTTCCCGGTTGCTCAGGCCGAAAACATCCTGGATCAGCCCCGCGTCGATCATGCCGTCTTCGAAGGCTCCGGCAAGGATCGCCAACAATGGCCGACCCTCCAAGATACCCTGATTGACGGCCAGGCCGGGCTGCAACCGATCCCGGCGCATGCAGCGACGGGATCGTCGGGCGCTGTGTCGCGCCGGTCGGCGGCACGATCAGGCCGATATCCTTGCCCCATGTGGTCTGCCGGATGGCCCGTCCGGCGCGCCACCGCACCCGCCTTGACGGGCCGGTACCGGGGATCTGCAGCGCTTCACCGCCGGTTTTCTCCGGATGTGTCAGGGGTACTTTCAGCACGCCAACGGCCGCACGCCCGACGGGCCGGGGATGTCCGCGTTCAATGTCCGGATCGTCCACCCGCAGGCCTCGCCGACGGCATCAGGCTCCGTTCCGGCGCGTTTCTGAACGCGGACATCATCGTGACGACAACCGGCTTTCACCTGGGCCGGTTCCGGGACATCCGTGTCGGATTGGCTGGGCGACGGCGACTTCGTCGCAGGGCACTTGGTGCCAGAGATCTCATGCCGCGAAAGGGCGCGCGCACCGAGTGGCAACTCGATCAGGATGACTGGGAGGAACGCGAGCGGTTCGCGCGGTTCGATATCGAACGCCCGGCGCTGCACACCCAGCAGTCAGCCCAAGGCGTGCATCCGACGATCATGCCGCACCGGTAGATCAGCCCGTCACCTGAAAGCCGGGCACCGGCGTGCCGAAACAGGCCGCATGGCCGTGCCGCAGGGCCGGAAAACGCATCTCACCAAGCCACTCACTCGGCGACACGCCGTTAGTCCATTGATATTCTTTAGTATTGGTCGGAGTGAGAGGATTCGAACCTCCGACCCCTGCCTCCCGAAGACAGTGCTCTACCAGGCTGAGCTACACTCCGACCGTGGCGGGCGGGATAGCCCGGTTTGCGCGCCGTTGCAAGGCATTACTCGCGCGAATCGCGATGCGCGATGCGGCGCAGCAGGGGCGAGATCCGGAAACTGGCCGCCGTCGCGCCGCGCGACCGCGTGCGCAGCACCGGCGCCTGCGATTTCGACCCCGGCCGCGCCTCGCGCCAGACGATGTAGACGCCGCTCAGAATGATGATCCCGGCCCCGATCAGCGTGGTCCGATCGACGCTTTCGTCGAACAGCAGATAGCCGAAGCCGGTGGCCCAGAGGATCTGCGAATACTGCATCGGCGCGACGATCGCGGCGTCGCCGTTGCGGTAGGCCGAGATCAGGAAAAGCCCGCCGACGAACCCGAGCACCGAGATCACCGCCGTCGCGCCCATGTGTTCGACCGGCATCGGCTGGTAGACGAAGGCGAGCAGGATACCCATGACGATGAAGTTCGCCGCCATCGGGTAGAGCATCAGAACCGCCGTGCGTTCGTCGCGCCCGACCTTGCGCACGACGACCGAGGCGAGCGCGCTGAAGACCGCCCCTGCCAGGGCCGCGACATGCCCGAGCCCGAACTCCGCCGAGCCCGGCTGCAACACCACCACGACGCCGATCAGCCCGACCAGCACCGCCATCAGCCGGTGAATGCCCACCTTCTCGCCGAGCAACGGGATCGCCAGCAGCGTGATCAGCAGCGGCGAAGCGAAGATGATGGTGTAGACCTGCGCCAGAGGCAGCGTCGTGAAGGCGTAGAACACGGCCCCGGCGGCGACCACGGCCGAACCGGTCCTGAGCGCGATCCAGCCGCGATGCTTCGGGATCAGGTGTCCCTCCGTCGCATCGCGCATCAACATGAAGGTGACGAGCGGAAAAGAGAACAGCGTGGTGAAGAAGATGATCTGGAACGGCGAATAGGTCGCGCCGAGAAATTTCACGATCACGTCGTGGGTGGCGAAGATGCCAAAGGCGACAAGCGCGAACAGGGGGCCGGAGAAGTTCATATGTGTTGAATTGACGGATTTCGCCGCCACGTGCAAGCCAACCCGGCGCAAGTGGACGTGGCGCGCTGCCGCGCCTCCGGCAGTCGCCCCGCCGCCCCGGCGTGCCGCCCCCGGTGCCGCATCCGTGCCGCCCGCACGCCGGGGCCTTCGGGCCACACGACCGGAACGGTTTTGACAGAGTCTGTCACATCTGATTCACCAGGGCACAGGAGGAGCCCGAACGCATGCGACAAGGCCACCACCACCACCCCGACCCGGGGGCGGGCGACCGTCGGGTCTTTGCCGCGATTGCCGTCAATCTCGGTCTGACCCTCGCGCAGATCGTCGGCGGGCTGCTCTCGGGATCGCTCGCCCTGATCGCGGACGCGCTGCACAATTTCTCCGATGCCATTTCGCTCGTCATCGCCTTCGCCGCGCGCAAGATCGCGCGCCGCCCGCGCGATGCCGAGATGACGTTCGGCTATGGACGGGTCGAGGTCGTGGCAGCGCTCGTCAATTACACGACCCTGATCGTGATCGGGCTCTACCTGCTCTACGAGGCGGCGACCCGGTTCGTCGACCCGCAGCCTGTCGACGGCTGGTTGATTGTCATCGTCGCGGGGCTGGCGCTGGTCGTCGATACCGCGACCGCCGTGCTGACCTACGCCATGTCGAAGTCCAGCGTGAACATCCGCGCGGCCTTTCTGCACAACGTGGCCGACGCGCTCGGTTCGGTCGCGGTGATCGTCTCCGGCATCCTGATTCTGGTCTACGACTGGCGGTTGATCGATCCGATCGCGACGGTTCTGATCGCGGGCTACATCCTGTGGCAGTCGATGCGCGAAATCGGACCGGTGATCCGCATCCTGATGCTCGGCGCGCCGCCCGGGATCGCGACCCATGCGGTGCTCGACACGGTGCGCGGTGTCGATGGGGTGATCGGCATCCACCACGCCCATTTCTGGCAGATGGACGAGCACCGCGCCGCCCTCGATGCGCATGTGGTCATCGCCGAAGGCCGCTGGCACGAAGCGGATGCGATCAAGTCCCGCGTCAAGTCGGTCCTGTCGGAGACCTTCGGCCTCGACCACACGACGCTGGAACTCGAATGCAGCCGCCACGCCTGCGCCGCACCGACAGACTTCGCAGGGCCTGGGGCATGAGAATGGGCAGCAGGGCGGCGGCGGGCAGAACCCAGCGACCGACCACGCCGGATCGTGACGGCGCTCCGCGGCAAGGTCGCGCGCGGACCCGGCCGATCGCCGCGACCGCGCATGTCCAGGCGAAAAGCGTGGCGCCAATCACCGCGCCGCACCCGCCGGCATGCCCCCGCAGGCCGGGCCTCAGCCCGGCATCCGCGGCTCTTCCACCCGCTTCGCCCAGCCCTTCGCGCGCTTTGCTCAGTTAGCGCTATCTATAACAAAAACAGCGCACTAAACCCCTGTCCGAGTTCGCCCACCCTTCGCCCGCCTTGTCGCGGCGACCTCAGAGCGAGGCGTCGAGCGCCTCGAGGATCGCGTCGCCCATGCCGGTCGTGGTCACCGGGGTCACCCCCTCCTGGCCCATCAGGTCCGCGGTGCGCAAGCCCTCCGCCAGCACCGTCTCGATCGCCGCATCCAGCCGGTCTGCCTCGGCGCCCTGGTCGAAGGAATAGCGCAGCGCCATCGAGAAGCTCAGGATGCAGGCGATCGGGTTGGCCTTGTCCTGGCCGGCGATATCCGGCGCCGAACCATGCACCGGCTCGTACATCGCCTTCGGCCGGCCGTTCGCCATCGGTGCGCCGAGCGAGGCCGAGGGCAGCATGCCCAGCGACCCGGTGAGCATCGCCGCCACGTCCGACAGCAGATCGCCGAACAGGTTGTCGGTCACGATCACGTCGAACTGTTTCGGTTCGCGCACCAGCTGCATCGCGCCGGCATCGGCATACATGTGGCTGAGCTCGATATCGGGGTATTCCTCGTCGCCCACCTTCTGGACGATCTCGCGCCACAGGAGCCCCGATTCCATCACGTTGGCCTTCTCCATCGAGCAGACCTTGCCGGCCCGCTTGCGGGCGAGTTCGAAGGCCGACCGCGCGGCGCGCTCGATCTCGGGCACCGAGTAACGCTGGGTGTTGATCCCGTAGCGCACCCCGTTTTCCTCGAAGATCCCGCGCGGCTCGCCGAAATAGACGCCGCCGGTCAGCTCGCGCACGATCATGATATCGAGCCCCGAGATGATCTCGGGTTTCAGCGAGGAAAACTCCGCCAGCGCGTCGAAGCACTGGGCCGGGCGCAGGTTGGCGTAGAGGTCCATCTCCTTGCGCAGCCGCAACAGGCCCCGCTCCGGCTTCACCGAGAAGTCGAGCACGTCGTATTGCGGCCCGCCCACGGCGCCCAACAGCACCGCGTCCACGGCTTGGGCCTTCTCCATCGTCGCGTCGGCCAGCGGCACGCCGTGCACGTCATAGGCCGCGCCGCCGACGAGGTCGTCGCTGACCTCGAAACCGAGATCGCGCTTTTCGCCGTACCAGTCGATGATCCGGCGCACCTGCGCCATGACTTCCGGGCCGATCCCGTCGCCGGGCAGGATGAGAATGGAACCAACGCTCATGAGATGTCCTCGCCTGTGTCTGGTGGTTGGCGAGGGCGTAGCCGCTTGCGCGCGAAGGGTCAAGAAAGCGCCGAGAACGCGGCCGCCAGCGCCTCCCAGACCCGGGCCACCCGGGGGGCCCGGCGCACGCCCTCATGGGCGGTGAGCCAGACCGGGAGGCGCGGGAGCGGCATGTCCGGCATCAGCCGCTCGACCAGCGGATCGGGTTCGCCGATCGCCTGCTGCATGATCCCCACGCCGCCCCCGGCCCGCACCAGCTGCCAATAGGCCGCCTGGTCGTCGGTGCGCAGCTTGAAAAAGGCGCGGTTCACCGTCCACCCCGCCTCGGCCATGCCGCGGATGATCATTTCGTTGCGGTCGAACCCGACCCAGTCGAGCCCGAGCAGGTCCTGTCCCGATGCGGGGGGATCGACCCGCGCGAGATAGGACCCGGCCGCATAAAGCCCCATCGGCAGATCCGCGACATGACGGGTGACCATGTCGAGCTGGCCGGGGCGATACATCCTGATGGCGATGTCGGCCTCGCGAAACAGCAGGTTCTCGGAACTGTCCGACGCCACGAGGTCGATCTCGATCCCCGGTTCTTCGCGCCTGAGCCGGGCCAGCACATCCGGCAGCAGGAAATGCGACACCACGACCGAGGCGGTGATCCGCACCGGACCGGAGAGCCCGCGATCCTCGCCCGCCGCGACCAGAGCCAGCCGCCCGGCCGCCTCGCGCATCGCCTGGGCCGGGGCAAGCATCGCCTGTCCCGCCGTGGTGAGCGCAAGCCCCTTGGCGTGGCGCTGGAAAAGCTCGGCGCCGAGGGCCGCCTCGATCTCACGCACCTTGCGCCCGAGCGTCGGCTGGCTGAGCCCGAGCGCGCGCGCGGCCCCGGACAGCGAACCGGTTTCGGCCACCGCCAGGAAGGCCTGGACGAGCGACCAGTCGAGTTCGGATATCGGGTCAACCATTCACAGATGAATATCATATCTCCGAATTCCGGCAATTCCCGTTTGTCGGTGAATGGCTACCTTCGTCTCAGCAGAAGGAGCAACCCCATGACCCAAACCGTTCTCATCCTCGGCGCCTCCGGGCGTTTCGGCCGCCACAGCGCCCAGGCCTTCACCGAAGCCGGCTGGGACGTCCGCCGGTTCGACCGCGCCCATGATGATCTCGAGACCGCCATCGCGGGTGCCGATGTCGTCGTATCGGCCTGGAACCCGCCCGGCTATCACCTCTGGGCCGAAGACCTCCTCGCGCAGCACGCGGCCGTCGCCAGGGCCGCCGCCCGGACAGGCGCCACCGTGATCCTGCCGGGCAACGTCTATGTCTACGGGCCGCAAGCGCCGAGCCCCTGGCGCGCCGACACGCCGCATCTCGCGACCAACCCGCTCGGGCTGTTCCGCAAACGCGTCGAGGCGGCCTACCGCGACAGCGGCGCTACCACCGTCGTGCTGCGCTGCGGCGATTTCATCGACACCGAAGGCACCGGCAACTGGTTCGAGACCTATATCTCGCCCGGCGTGCCCAAGGGGTTCATCCGCTATCCGGGCGATCCGGATGCCCCCCACGCCTGGGCGTTCCTGCCGGATGCCGCCCGGGCGGCTGTCGCATTGGCAGAGATCCGTGAGACGCTCACCGGCTTCAACGACGTGCCCTTTGAAGGCTATACGCTCTCGGGCCGGGAGATGGCCCGGGCGATCGCCGGGATCGCCGGTCGCGAGATCCGGGTGAAGCCCTTTCAATGGGGGATGTTGCGGCTGGTGAAACCCTTCGTGCCGATGCTCGCCGGCATTTTCGAGATGCGTTACCTGTGGTCGCTGCCGCAGCGGCTCGACGGGACGCGACTGGCCGAACTGGCGCCGGATTTCGTGGCAACGCCCCTGGACGAGGCTCTGAAACAGTCTCTATCTCGCCAGAATACGGCGAAAGCGGCTTAGTCGACCTCCACATCGACCCAGACGAGGCGGCGGCGGGATGCCTTTTCCACGGTCGCGGCAAAAGGGTCGTCCGGCGCGGGCCAGACCACGCCCGCGCCGCTCACCTCAAGCTCCGCCGCGGGCAGCACGTAGTCGACCCTGAGGTTGCCGGGGATCGGGTCGGTCCAGTCGGAGGTGTCGAGCGCGGGGTCGCCCGTCTGGCCGGGGGTGGCGGCGGCGTCGCCGCCCGGGCTCCGCGGCCGGGGGTCGACGAACCGCGGGTCGTCGAGCAGCGCCCTGATCGCCTCGTGACGGCCTTCGCCGTCGACCGGATCGAGATTGGCATCGCCGATCACCACCACCGGGCCGGCGGGGGGATCGTACGGCAGGTCGCCGTCGAGCAGCCGGAGCCAGAAAGCGATCTCGTCGTGATTGCGTCGCCCGTTCAGGTCCTCCGGCCCGTCGAACACCGGCGTGGTCGCGGAGAAGGCGAGGAGGTGCAGGGAGCCGGCCCCGGTTTCGACCGGGATATCCCAGTGAACGACCGAAGACAGCCGCCGGGCGGCCTGCGCTTCGGCCGAGGGGAAGGGCTGCCCGTCGACCTCCGGCGGGATCGCGCCGGGCAGATCGGCCCAGAGGAAGGCGGAGAAATCGCGCACATCGCCCAGCGGCAGGCGCGACAGCACCGCCATGCCCCCGGCGCCGGTAAAGGCGCCATAGCCATGCGAATCGCGCGCCTCGCCCAGCCGGTCGTTGCCGTCGAGGTCGAGCCCGCTTTCGAGCCCCGCGTTGGGCATGGCGGCGAACCGATGCGGATAGGCGACCCCGGCCGCATCCAGCCGCCCGGCGAAGGCCTCGAGCGCATGCCCGCCCGCATCCCAGTCGAACCCGTTCAGCACCAGCACGTCCGGGGCGACGGAGGCGATCACCGCGACGACGGCCACGACCTGCTCGTCGCCCTTCAGGATTTTCGAGATCAGCACGCCCGGCCCCTTCTGGCCGAGCTCGGCATGAAAGGTGGCGAGCCGCACCGGCTCGGCATGCAAAGCGCCCGCCCCGATCAGGGCGAGCGCCATGGAAAGGGCCAGGAGAGTGCGGGCCATCAGGCGGGCTGCAGCCCCTCTTGGTTCTGTTGCGCGACGTGGCGTGCGCGCTGGTCCTTGATCATCTCGGCGACCCGCTGCATCGCGATGCCACGCATGAACAGGCTCGCCGGCAGGAAGGCCCAGGCGGTGATCGTCCAGATCATCGTCATTTCGTTGATGACCGAGATCGAGCCGAAGAACCCGGACGCGGCCTTGACGATCGCCGGCGTCAGGAACGGCAGCATGAAGCCAAGCGCCACGTTGAACCGCGCGTCGCGCTCGAGCCGGTCCACAACATCGCCGCCGGTCGTCGGGTCGAACATCGGCAGATTGACCCAGAAGTTGAATTTGGTGCCCTTGTGCGGCCAATTCGAAGCCCGGAGCGTGATCATGAAGACGGCCAGCGAAACCAGCGAAATCAGGTAGGCCATGCCGGACGCCGTGCGCAACGTATCGATGTCCTGCGCACTGGCGGTTTCCGGCAGCATCAGGACGATCAGACGGACCGGCGAATAGGGAATGTCGATCGCTTGCCCGATCAGCGCGCCGACGGCCTCGACGAATTGCGTCGCGGTGGAATCGACCGTGTGCCCGCGGACAAGGATCGAGAGCAGGAAGACGGTGAAATAGAGACCAGTGAAGCGGATCCGGTTGAACGGCGGCGCATCGCGAAACTCCACCAGGCCCGGATAGTCGGTCGCGTATTCGAAGAAGGTCAGCGCGGCGGCGAACATCCCGATCAGAACCACGATCTGGGTCGCGTCGGGGCTCACACCCGGCACCAGAAGCGCCGGTGTCGCCACCAGCAAGACCATGAAGAACGCGCGCGCGATAGCGCCCGGGATACGATTGCTCAATGCTCTACACCTCAACCTGGTCGGGCGCGATGCGGTGCCGCGGCCCTTTTCCCAACTTGACCTCACCAATTGTGGCGGGCTGCCTCATATTTGACATATTGTTGCCCAATTCCAATCCGCACCGCAAGTAACCCGCTCATAAAGCTAAGGATTCCCGGCGTTTATTGGGAGGAAGTGGTGCGATTGTGCATCAATTTTCGAACCAAAATGCGGCCACCTCGGGTCCTTTCCCCGATGTTGTGTCTGGTGCGATCCGGACCCCGAAATATGGGGCGGCACAATCTTCGCAAGCGGCGGCGATCGGTTCCGGGCCAGAAACCGTCCGGCCCGGAACCTGCCATGAAGCCGGTCAGACCCAGGGCCGTTCCTGCGTCGCCCTGGCCTCGAACGCGTCGATCGCGGCCTTTTTCTCCAGCGTGAGGCCGATATCGTCGAGGCCGTTGAGCAGGCAATGCTTGCGGAACGCATCGACCTCGAACCGGATTTCGCCGCCGTCGGGGCCGGTGATGAGCTGGTTTTCCAGATCGATCGTCACCTGGGCGTTGGCGCCGCGATCGGCATCGTCCATCAGCTTGTCGACATCCTCCTGCGGCAGCACGATCGGCAGGATGCCGTTCTTGAAGCAGTTGTTGAAGAAGATGTCGGCGAAGCTGGTCGAAACCACCGCCCGGATACCGAAATCCTTGAGCGCCCAGGGCGCGTGCTCGCGCGACGAGCCGCAGCCGAAATTGTCGCCGGCGACGATGATCTGCGCATTGCGGTAGGGCGGCTTGTTGAGCACGAAATCGGCGATCTCATTGCCTTCGCGGTCATAGCGCATCTCGTCGAACAGGTTTACCCCGAGCCCCGAGCGCTTGATCGTCTTCAGGAACACCTTGGGGATGATCATGTCGGTGTCGATATTGACCAGCGGCATGGGGGCGGCGACGCCGGTGAATTTGGTGTATTTTTCCATGTTTCGTCTTTCCAGTTACTTGGCCGGCCTGTGAGTCCCCGGCAGGATGATGTTGCGGAGCTTTCGCGAGACCCTCCGGGCCAGGGCCGGTCTTTCGGGCGCGGCGAAGCCGTCGAGGTTCATGGCGAGCCATTGGTGCGAATAGGACTGATCGAGGCATCTTGCGACCAGCTCCCTCAGAAGGCCGGCGTCCTTGAGGCCCATCGCCGGGGCATGGCCGAAATTCGGCAGATCGATGCGGGTGATATTGCGCTTGCGCGGGATCATCGCGGCGTGCCGCCGGTCGCGGGGCGCGTCGCCGAGCACCACGTAATACCGGGTGTCGTCCACGAACCTGCCGTCGAGGCTCGGGTAGCGCCAGGTCTCGATCGCGTTCGTGTACCTGGCCCACCGGGTTTCCCAGGGAACGACCGAAGGGTTCACGCTGAATTGCGGCGCGAAAGCCAGGGCCGTGCGGACCGGAAAAAGCGCCGGCGCCAGCAGGGCGAGGAACCCGCCCATGCTGTTGCCGATCGCGTCCACGACCCGTCCCTCGGTGAACGGGGCAATCGTGCGCAGCAGCAAGTGCATGTCGAGCCCGTTGCCCCAGGTCCGATTGAGGTCGCTGACGAAAATGACATCGTCGTAGCCATCGCCGGCGCGGAAGAACTCGGGCTTCTGGATATCCATGCCCCGAAACCCGTGACCCACGCCCGTGAACGAAACCAGGGTCCGGCGCCCCGCTTGGCCGCGCCGGCTGACGGATATTCTGAGCCCGTCGGTTTCGACCAGCGTGACGGGGTCGGACATCACCTCAGCTCGCGCACGTCCGTAAGGTGTCCCGTCACCGCCGCTGCGGCGGCCATGCCCGGACTGACCAGGTGGGTGCGGCCCTTGTAGCCCTGTCGCCCTTCGAAGTTGCGGTTCGAAGTCGAGGCGCAGCGCTCCTGCGGTGCAAGCTGGTCGGGGTTCATCGCCAGACACATCGAACAGCCGGCGAGCCGCCAGTCGGCGCCCGCTTCCTTGAAGATCTCGGCCAGGCCTTCAGCTTCCGCTTGTTCGCGCACCAGACCGGACCCCGGCACGATCATCATCCGCACCCCCTCGGCCACCTTGCGACCCTTGAGGATCTTGGCGACTTCGCGCAGATCCTCGATCCGGCCGTTGGTGCAGGAGCCGACGAACACCGTGTCGATCTTGATCTGGTCGAGCGGGGTGCCGGGGGTGAGCCCCATGTAGTCGAGCGCGCGGCGCGCGGCCTCGACCTTGCCACCGGTGAAATCTTCCGGCGACGGCACGACCCCGGTGATCGGCAGCACGTCTTCCGGGCTGGTGCCCCAGGTGACGACCGGCTCGATCTCTTCGCCCTTCAGCACCACCACCTTGTCCCAATGGGCGTCGTCGTCGGAAGACAGCGTCTTCCACCAGGCGAGTGCCGCCTCCCATTGCGCACCCTTAGGCGCATGCGGGCGACCCTTGACGTAGGCAAAGGTGGTCTCGTCGGGCGCGATCAGACCGGCCCGCGCGCCGCCCTCGATCGCCATGTTGCAGACCGTCATCCGGCCCTCCATCGACAGATCGCGGATCGCCTCGCCGCAGTACTCGATCACATAACCGGTGCCGCCGGCGGTGCCGGTCTTGCCGATCACCGCGAGGGTGATGTCCTTGGCGGTCACCCCCGGGTTCAGCTTGCCGGTGATCTCCACCTTCATGTTCTTCGATTTCTGCTGGATCAGGGTCTGGGTGGCGAGCACATGCTCGACCTCCGAGGTGCCGATCCCATGCGCCAGCGCGCCGAAGGCGCCGTGCGTGGCGGTGTGGCTGTCGCCGCAGACCACGGTCATCCCCGGCAGCGTCCAGCCCTGTTCCGGCCCGACGATATGCACGATGCCCTGTCGGACATCGTTCACCGGGTAGTAGTGGATGCCGAAATCCACCGCGTTCTTGTCGAGCGCCTCGACCTGAATGCGGCTTTCGACGTTGTCGATCCCGTTTTCACGGTCGAGCGTGGTCGGCACGTTGTGGTCGGGCACGGCGATGGTCTTGTCGGGTGCGTGCACCTTGCGACCCGCCATCCGCAGCCCCTCGAAGGCCTGCGGGCTGGTCACTTCGTGGACGAGGTGACGGTCGATATAGAGCAGGCAGGTGCCATCCTCGCCCTCATGGGCCAGGTGGGCATCCCAGATCTTGTCGTAAAGTGTCTTCCCGGACATGCGGGGTCTCCCTGTACGGAATGGATCGAAACGGTTGGAACGAAAAGCGCGCTGCGTCAATCGCGGGCGAGGACAGAGAAGGCCGCGCCGGGGGCGCGCAAACTGACAAGAGCGCCGTAGAACCTCCAGGGCAGGCGCGCTCGGTCGTCCATGTCGAAGATCCGTTTCATGCAGGCCGGGATACAGGGGCGCGGCGAGTCTCGCAAGGCTCAGCGCGCAGCCGCAGCCACGGACGGGACGCCCGGCGCACCGACGAGGCGCAGGCCGATCGTGTCAGGCGGTGAGACCGGTTGGCGGGCAGGCAATACCGCCGCCTCCTGCAACCACTGGACGCGAAAGGGTGGATTTGCGACCTTGGGGGTGAGGAAGGGCAGGTATGGAAGAGGAAACCGCCAATACGGGCAGCGACGCACTGGCTGCGACAGGCGCCGAGACGATCCCGCCGGCTCCGATCGTGCCTGCGCCACAGGACATTGCGCTCGGGCTCTGGGATCAGCTGGTGGCCTTCGGAGAAGGGCTGTGGCGCCCCAGCGTTGGCTGGCAGGCGCTCATTGTCCTGGCCCTGTTTCTCGCCGCACATTTTGCCTCCGCCTCGCTGAAACCCCGCTGGGAGGCCTGGCTGCGCGCCCGCACCGGCTGGCCGACCTGGCGGATGCGTCTCGGCATTCTGGTTCATCGCCGGATGCGGCTGATCTTTTTCGTCACCCTGATCTGGCCGGTCGTCTGGGTGATGCGGAGCGCCACCTGGCCGTCGCGGTCCTACCTGCTCGGCGTGGTCGGACAGCTCGCCTTTGCCTGGCTGGTGATCGCCCTCGTCACCCGCTTCATCGGCAACCGCCTCCTGCGCGTCGTCGTGCGCGCGGCCGGCTGGGCCTGGGTCACCCTGTCGATCCTCGGCCTCACCGAGGAGGCCGTCTCCATCATGGACGCCTTCGCGATCAGCGCCGGCGACATCCGGCTGTCGCTCTGGATGGTGGTCCAGGCGGTCGCGATCCTCGGTGCGCTGTTCTTCGCCGTCCGATTCGTTTCCGCGAGCGCGGCCACCCGGATCCGTCGCAGCGCCGACATCAGCCCGTCGATCCAGGTGCTCTCGATCAAGGTGATGCAGGTCGCGCTCTACAGCGCCGCCCTGTTCGTCGGGTTGAAGGCGGTCGGGGTCGACCTCACCGGCCTGGCCTTCCTGTCGGGGGCCATCGGCGTCGGCCTCGGTTTCGGTCTGCAGAAGGTGGTGTCCAATCTCGTCTCCGGCTTCATCCTGCTGCTCGACAAGTCGATCAAGCCCGGCGACGTGATCTCGCTCGGCGAGACCTTCGGCTGGATCGAGCAGATGGGCGCGCGCTATGTCTCGGTGGTCACCCGAGACGGCAAGGAATACCTCATCCCCAACGAGGATCTCATCACCGGGCAGGTGGTGAACTGGTCGCATACCAACGCCTTCGTGCGTCTCGACATCCATTTCGGCACCGCCTACCACGACGATCCGCACAGGGTGCGCAAGGTGGCGATCGCCGCGGCGCAGTCGGTCGACCGGGTCCTGAATTTCCGCCCGCCGGTGTGCCACATCGTCGGATTCGGCGACAGTTCGGTCGACTATGTCCTGCGGTTCTGGATCGACGACCCCACCGGCGGGCTCACCAACATCCGCGGCGCGGTCTTCCTCGCGCTCTGGGATGCGTTCCGCGAAGGCGGGATCGACATACCCTTCCCGCAGCGCGAAGTGCGGCTCAAGCGCGACACCGATCCGTAACGGTTCCTTGACCCCGCGGCACAGGCGTTGAATTGCGTCTTCGAGTTGCTATCCTTAAAGTATCCTGGCGCCGGGGAAGATCGGCGCGTCATGAAGGAGGACTATGTCCTGTCTCACACTTCAGATGCGGCCTTTGAGTTGGCCGCTTCCGGGTCCGGCGTCATGAAGGCGCCCATGCCCGTTTCGAGCGACAGCCTGCTCGAGCTCATCGAACAATCCCTGGACGACGACAAGGCCGAAGACGTTGTGACGATTCCGCTGCGTGGCAAGTCGTCGATGGCCGATCACATGGTGGTCTGCTCCGGTCGTTCGTCGCGCCAGGTCGCAGCGATCGCGGAGAAGCTCACCGACCGGCTCAAGCAGCAGATGGGGTTGATCTGCAAAGTCGAAGGCAAGGACCAGGGCGACTGGGTTCTGATCGACGCGGGCGATGTGGTCGTTCACGTCTTCCGCCCCGAAGTGCGCGATTTCTACCAGCTCGAAAAGCTGTGGATGTCGCCGGGCCAGCCGACCGCCACGCGCACGATCTGATGCGGGTCCATATCGCCGCGGTGGGCCGGCTCCGCAAGGGGCCGGAACGCGCGCTGGTCGACGACTACCGGGCCCGGTTCGACCGCACGGGCCGGGCGTTGAGCCTCGGGCCTGCGAGCGAGATCGAGGTCGAAGACCGGAAGGGCGGCGGCATGTCTGCCGAAGCCGCGCTGCTCGATCGGGCGATTCCGACCGGTGCGCTCGTCTGCATTCTCGACGAACGTGGCCGGGTGATGACCTCACCCGAGTTCGCCCAGCAACTCGCGGGCTGGCGCGACGCCGGCCGCCAGGACCTGGCCTTTGCGATCGGCGGCGCGGACGGGCTTGATCCCGATTTCCGCGCCCGGGCGGATTTCGCACTCAGTTTCGGACCCATGGTCTGGCCGCACATGCTGGTGCGGGCGATGCTGGCCGAACAACTCTACCGCGCCGCATCGATCCTGGCGCGCGCGCCCTATCACCGGGCGTAGCGGCCCGGGTCCGAGATGCCAGCTGCGGCCGCCGGGGTGTCGGGCGGGCTTGCACCGCGCCCGAAGCGCCGCGCTCGGTCAACGTCCGCCAACCTGTCTGCGCCACCCCCGGTTTCCTAGGAAACCGACCCTGCGGCGCCTGACAAAAACGGTTCCATATCAATGATATAGCTCGTGGTCTGCGTTAAGTGACCGTTAACCCCTGAAGGATCGGTGCACGCAGCCCGGCGCAGGAGCCCGGCCCGCCGGGGTCAGCGCAGGCCTTGTCTCGGGCGCGTCTGCAGGACCTGCCTCGCGCCGGACCCGACGGCAGGCGCAACCAGCGCGGATCGCACCCCCGCGACGCCCTGGCGAAACCGGACCGGCATATGGCCCCGGAATGAAAACGGGCCCGACCGGGGTATCCGGTCGGGCCCATGCAGGGCGCCTGGACGCGGCGTCCTTGTCTACTGATTCGACAGCGCGATGGTCGAAAGACCCTTGATGAGGTCGACAGCATAGCTGAGCTGGAAGTCTTCGTCGCGCAGCTTGGCGGCTTCTTCGGCCTCGGCGCGCTCTTCTTCGATCAGCTTGATCTGGTCTTCGGTCAGGCTGTCGTTGTCGAGGCTGCCGCGCAGGTCGGCCTCGGTCCGGGTGGGCCGGCCGTTGTCTTCCTCTTCTTCCTCGTTCGGCTGCGGTGTCGGTTGTTCGACGAGGATGTCCGGGCTCACGCCCAGTGCCTGGATCGAGCGGCCGGACGGCGTGTAGTAGCGCGCGGTGGTGAGCCGCATGGCGCCGTCGCCCCGGAGCGGCATGACCGTCTGCACCGAGCCCTTGCCGAAGCTCTTGGTGCCGACGACCACGGCACGGCGGTGATCCTGAAGCGCACCCGCGACGATCTCCGAGGCCGATGCGGAACCACCGTTGATCAGCACGACCATCGGCTTGCCTTCGGTGATGTCGCCGGGCTCGGCATTGACCCGCTCGGTGTCTTCCGGGTTGCGTCCCCGGGTCGACACGATCTCGCCGGCTTGCAGGAAGGCATCCGAAACGGCAATCGCCTGGTTCAGCAGCCCGCCGGGGTTGTTGCGCAGATCGAGCACCACGCCCTCGACATTCTCCAACCCGCCAAGTTCCTCGACGGTCGCGGTGAAGCCGTCGGAGACATTGGGGAAGGTCTGATCGTTGAAGGTGGTGATTCGGATCAGCACGGTGTTGCCCACGGCGCGCACGGTGGCGGCAGTGAGCTTGATCGTGTCGCGGATGATCGAGACGTCGAAGGGCTCGTCGACCCCCTCGCGCACCACGGTGATGATGATCTCCGAGCCCACCGGCCCGCGCATCATGTCGACCGCTTCGTCGAGCGTGAGGCCGAGCAGGCTTTCGCCGTCGACATGGGTGATGAAGTCGCCCGAGAGCATGCCGGCGTCATCCGCGGGCGTGCCGTCCATCGGCGAGACCACCTTCACGAAGCCCTCTTCCTGGGTCACCTCGATGCCGAGCCCGCCGAAGGCGCCCCGTGTCTGCACCCGCATGTCGGCCGCGTCTTCGGGCGGCAGATAGCTCGAATGCGGATCGAGCGAGATCAGCATGCCGTTGATCGCGGCCTGGATCAGCTCTTCGGGCTCGACCTCTTCGACGTAGTTCTGGCGAATCCGTTCGAACACGACCCCGAACAGGTCGAGCTGCTGGTAGACGGAGGCGCTGCGGCCCGTGTCCTGGGCAATCAGCGGCCCGGCGATCTGGGTCGTCAGCACCGCGCCCGCTAGGATGCCGCCCGTCGCGGCCATCAGGAAGTTCTTCATGTCTTCTCCGGATGTTTGTCTCAATCAGCCTCTGCGAACCAGTCGCCCGGGTCCAGAGGCTCTCCATTCCGTCTCAGCTCTATATAAAGCGTTTCTGTGGCCTCGGCGCCACCACCTTCCGCCGTCGACATCAAAAAGGCTTGATCCGGGGCCACCGCGGCGCCGCCCATGAGGCCCACCGGGGCGCCTTTCGGCAAAACCTCGCCGACGTTGCCGAACAACCGGCCGAGTCCCGCCAGCACCAGGAAATAGCCCTCGCCCGGTTCCAGCACCACAACCTCGCCGTAGTCGAGCAGCGGCCCGAGGTAGCGGATCGTGGCCGGCCAGGGCGTGGTGACGAGGGTCAGCGGCCGGGTCGCAACCACCCAGCCCGGGCGGCGCACCCCTGCGGCATCGGCTTCGCCCGCGCGGCGGATCACCCGGCCGAGCACCGGCATCTCGAGCCTGCCCCGGGCCTCGGCGATGTCGGTGCTGTCGAGCGCGACCGAACTGTCCACCAGAGCGGTGCTCAACAGCCCGCCGGCAAAGCTCTCCAGCGTGTCGGCGGACTTCAGCAGGTTTTCCATTGCTTCCGGATCGGTCACCAGGCGCTTGGGCAGATCGGTCCGGTTCGCGACGGCTTTCGACAGCTCGGTACGGGCGCGCTGGACGCCCTGCAGCCCGTCCTCCAGCGTGCCCATCGCCGCTTCCTGCAATGCCCTCAGGGTCGCGATTTCCTGCAACTGCCGGCGCAATTCGGCCGCCTGCTGGGCGAGCGCCGGGGTCACCTGCGCCACGATCATGCCGGACCGTACCGTGCCGACCGGCCCCTGGGGGTGCAGCAGCAGGGTTGTCTCGGGCGCCGCCTGGATCGTCTGCAACACGCCCAGGAGCCGGGCGAGACGGTCGCTCTCCGAGGCAAAGACGCCCTCGAGGGCACGTTCGCGTATGATCGCCAGGCGCAGCCCTTCGCGCAGCGCCGCAAGCCCGGTCTCGTAGGCCTGCACCGTCTCGGTCAGGGCGGCGACCCGGTCGCGCGCGCGCTCCGCCGTCTCCAGCGAGGCCGCGGCCGCACGCAGCGCCTCCATGGCGGTTTCCGCACTCCGGGCGGGATCGGCCCCGGCCGACCCGGCCGCCGGCGAAAGCGCGAGGACGGTTGCGAAAATGGCCGCTCTTATCAATGGACGATCAGGCTCTTGCCGGTCATCTCGGCCGGCTGCTGAAGCCCCATGAGTTCCAGCAGCGACGGTGCGAGGTCGCTGAGCAGCCCGTCGCGCAGCGACACGCCCGCGGGCCCGCCGAACATCACCACCGGCACCGGGTTGGTGGTGTGCGCGGTGTGCGGCCCGCCGGTCACGGGATCGACCATGGTTTCGCAATTGCCGTGGTCGGCGGTGACGATGATCGCCCCGCCGGCCTGTTCGAGTGCCGCGATGGCGCGGCCGAGCTGGGTGTCGACCGTCTGCACCGCGGTGATCGCGGCCTGCAGATCGCCGGTATGGCCGACCATGTCGGGATTGGCGAAGTTGACCACGATCAGGTCGTAGCCTTCGCCGATCGCCGCCACCAACCGGTCGCCGACCTGCGCCGCACTCATTTCCGGCTGCAGGTCGTAGGTCGCCACCTTCGGCGAGGGGGCCATGAAGCGGTCTTCGCCCTCTTCCGGTTCTTCCATGCCGCCATTGAGAAAGAAGGTGACATGCGGATATTTTTCCGTCTCCGCCAGGCGCAACTGCCTGAGCCCCTTCTGGGCGACCCAGGAGCCCAGCGTGTTGACGATGTCGCGCGGCGGAAAGACCGTGGTCATGTAGTCGTTGTGGCGCACCGAGTATTCGACCAGGCCGAGCAGCGCCGAAAGCTTCGGACGGGTGCCGACGTCAAATTCCGAGAACCCCGGCTCGCCGATGGCGCGCAGGATCTCGCGCACCCGGTCGGCGCGGAAGTTGACACAGAACACCCCGTCCTTGTCGTGAATGCCGGTGTAGCCGTCCAGCACCGTGGGCTGGATGAACTCGTCGGTTTCGCCGCGCGCATAGGCCTGTGCGATGGCCGCGTCGGCGTCTGCCGCAGTCTCGCCCATCGCCTTGACCATGGCGTCATAGGCGCGGCTCACCCGTTCCCAGCGATTGTCGCGGTCCATCGCGAAATAGCGGCCGGTCACGGTCACAACCTCGGCCCCTTCGGGCAGATCGGCGACGAATTTCGCCAGCTGTTCGCGCGCCGATTGCGGCGGCACGTCGCGCCCGTCGGTCAGCGCGTGGATCTTCACCGCCACGCCTGCCTCGGTGATCGCCTTTGCCGCGGCGACGATATGGTCCTGGTGCGAATGCACGCCGCCGGGGCTGGTGAGCCCGAACAGATGCGCATCGCCGCCCGCCTGCTTGACGTCGGCGATGAACGCCTTGAGCGCCGCCTGCCCGGCGAATTCCCCGTCTTCGATCGAAAGGTCGATCATCCCGAGGTCCATGGCCACCACGCGTCCGGCGCCGATATTGGTGTGACCGACCTCGGAATTGCCCATCTGCCCCTCGGGCAGGCCGACGGCACGGCCATCGGTCCTGAGCGTGGCATGCGGGCAGGTGGCGATCAGCCGGTCGAAGGTCGGCGTGTCGGCGAGTTTCACCGCATTGTTTTCGCGCTCTTCGCGAATACCGAATCCATCGAGAATGCAGAGGACGACCGGCTTGGGTGTGGACATGGGAGAGGCTCCTTTTGCGTCGCCTCCTTCTAGTCCCGAGCGTCCGCGGGGGCAATCGGGAAGGGGGCAGGGCCGGGGGCGGGGTCGGCGGTCGGGCATGGCCTAAGGCGCAGCGGGTGACACCGCGAAACCGGCATGACAGAGTGGATCGCGAAACTGTCCAGGACCAGAGAGAGGGGCGAAATGTCGGTCACGGAGCTTTGCAGGGCCTACCTCGCGGCGCTGAACGCCGGCGACCTCGGTGCGGTGCTGGGCCTGTTCGCGCCGGGGGCGCAGGTCGTTTCGCCGCTCTATGGCACGATGCCGGCGAAGGCATTCTATGCGGCCCTGTTCGCCGATACGCAGGCCTCCGACACCGAGCTCCTCAACATCTTCGACCGGTCCGACACCGGCGGCGCGGTCGCGCTGCATTTCCGCTACGGCTGGACCCTTGCCGACGGCAAGCCGGTGGCCTTCGAGGTGGTCGACGTGATCGAGCTGACCGAGGCGCGCGACGCTTTCGCGAAACTGACCATCATCTACGACACCGCGCCCTTGCGCAGCGACTGGGCGACGGTCCACAAGGGTTGAGCCGGTGTTTGGGCCGGTATCGAGGAAGACGAGATGACCCCCGAAGAGATCGCCAGGCTGCCCTACCGCAAGAACGTCGGCATCATGCTCGCCAATGAAGACGGCAAGGTCTGGGCCGGCCAGCGGCTCGACGCGATGCGGCTCGGCACCGGCGAGACCGCCTGGCAGATGCCGCAAGGCGGGATCGACAAGGGCGAAAAGCCGCGCGCGGCGGCGCTGCGGGAGCTGGAGGAGGAGATCGGCGTCGGTCCGGATCTGGTGACCGTCGAGGCGAAGCTCTCCGATTGGCTCACCTACGACCTGCCGCCCGAGGTCGTGCCGAAGATCTGGAAGGGCCGCTACCGGGGCCAGAAGCAGCGCTGGTTCCTGTTGCGCTTCCACGGCACCGACGACCAGATCGTGATCGAGACGGCGCACCCCGAATTTCGCGAATGGCGCTGGATCGCACCGGGTGACATGCTCGAGCGGATCGTACCGTTCAAGCGCGATGTCTATGCGCGGGTGCTCGAGGAATTCGGGCCGAGAATATGAGCCGGGCGGCGTTTGTCCTCGCCTTTTGCGCAGCGTTAGGGCCTGTTTCGGCGCAGGCGCTCTCCTGCGCCCCGTGGCGCCCGACCGAGGCCTACGAGAGAGCCGACGCCGCCCCGAACAGCTACAGCGTGGTGATCGGAAGCTTCGATTTCGCCGCCACCTTGCCGAAATCCAATGCCGTGGTGCCGGCAGTCCTCACCGGCCGCGCCTTGTCCCGCGCGGGCTTCGATGCGCCCTGGTCGAAAACGGTGCGCCTCGAGGTGGGCTGCGCGGCGAGCTGGTGCGGGTCCGTCACCTCCGGCCAGCCCTATCTCGTCTTCGTCGAGCACAAATCCGCTGGCCTGTCCGTTGCGCTCGACCCCTGTCCATCGGTGGTTTTCCCCAACCCCACCAGGGCGGTCGAGCGCGAGATCGCGCGCTGCCTTGCATCCGGGCGGTGTGACACAAACTGATCGGTCAAGGCGTGGCCCCTCTCGGGACTCCCAATGAGAACAAAAGGTGAATATACTCCCGATTCGCGATGTTTGTAGAACTGTCCGCCACCTCCAATTTCACCTTCCTCACCGGAGGGTCGCACCCGCAGGACTACATCCAGCGGGCGGCCACCATGTCGATGCCGGCGCTGGCGGTGGCCGATGAAAACTCCGTGGCGGGGATCGTGCGCGCCCATGTCGCGGCGCGCGAGATCGGCCGGGTGGTGGCCGAAAGACAGGCACTTGAGGCGGAACAGGGTCTGATCGGCCCCCCCACACCGCAAGGCCTGCCGCGCCCCCCGTCGCTCGACATCACCACCGTGCCACGGCTGATCCCGGCGGCCCGGATCGTCACCGAGGAGGGTGTGGTCGTCACGGCGCTGCCGCGCGACCGCACCGCCTGGGGGCGGCTTACCCGGCTCATCACCCTGGGCCGCCGCCGCGCGCCCAAGGGCAGCGCACTGATCCGGGTGGGGGATGTGCTGGAGCACGGGGCGGGGATGGAGCTTCTGCTGCACCCCCCGGAGCCGCTGGACGGCTGGGAGGCGCAGGTGCGGCGGTTGATCCGCGCCTTCGGGCCGGCCTGTGCCCTCGCGATGGCGCCGCGTTACGACGGGGCCGACGCGCGGCGGTTCGACCGGCTGGCCGGGCTCGCGGAGCGGCTCGGCCTGCCAACGGTGGCGAGTGCCGAGCCGATCATGCACCACGCCAGGCGGCGGCGGCTGGTCGATGTGCTCACCGCCGTCCGCAGCGCAAAGCGGGTCGACGATCTCGGCCGCCTCGCCCAACCCAACGGCGAACGCCGGCTGCGCTCGGAGACGGAGATGCTCAGGCTGTTCGAAGGCCACGAGGCGGCGGTGCACCGGGCGGGCGAGATCGCGGCGCGCTGCAGTTTCAGCCTCGACGAGCTGCGCTACGAATACCCCTCCGAGATCGCCGGCGGCGAGACCCCGTCCGACAGGCTCGCCCGCCTCGCCCGCCAGGGCCTCGCCGAACGCTACCCGGCGGGCGCGCCGGAGCGGGTGCGCGGGATGATGGACCACGAACTCGCGCTGATCGCGAAGCTGAAATACGAGCCCTACTTCCTCACCGTGCACGATATCGTCGCCTTCGCCCGGTCGCGGGGCATCCTCTGCCAGGGGCGGGGGTCTGCGGCCAATTCGGTGGTCTGCTTCGCGCTGGGCGTCACCTCCGTGAGCCCCGAGATCGGCACCATGGTGTTCGAACGCTTCGTCTCCGAAGCCCGCGACGAGCCGCCCGACATCGACGTCGATTTCGAGCACGAGCGCCGCGAGGAGGTGATCCAGCACATCTACGAGCGCTACGGCCGTCACCGCGCCGGGCTCTGCGCCACGGTGATCCACTACCGCGGCAAGCGGGCGATCCGCGAGGTGGGCCGCGCCATGGGGCTGACCGAAGACACCATCTCGGCGATGTCGAGCCAGGTCTGGGGCTGGGGTGGGGGCGGTGCGCGCGAGGAGCGGCTCAAGGAAATCGGGCTCGACGCGCGCGACCCGAGGCTCTCCCAGGTGATGGATCTGGTCGACGAGATCCAGGGCTTTCCCCGCCATCTCTCGCAGCACGTCGGCGGCTTCATCATCACCGAAGGGAGGCTCGACGAGCTGGTGCCGGTGGAGAACGCGACGATGGAAGACCGCACGGTGATCTCCTGGGACAAGGACGACATCGACGCGCTCGGCATCCTCAAGGTGGATATCCTGGCGCTGGGCATGCTCACCTGCATCCGCAAGGCCTTCGATCTGATCGGGACCCACCACCAGATCGACTACAGCCTCGCGAGCCTGCCGCCCGAAGACCCGGCAGTCTACGACATGCTCTGCGCCGCCGACAGCGTCGGCGTGTTCCAGGTGGAGAGCCGCGCGCAGATGAACTTCCTGCCGCGGATGAAGCCGCGCTCGTTCTACGACCTCGTCATCCAGGTGGCGATCATCCGCCCCGGCCCGATCCAGGGCGACATGGTGCACCCGTTCATAAGGCGCAGGAACGGCGAGGAGGGGGTGACCTTCCCGTCGGACGAACTGGGCGCGGTGCTGGCCAAGACCCTCGGCGTGCCGCTGTTCCAGGAGCAGGCGATGCAGATCGCCATCATCGGCGCCGGCTTCACCCCCGAGGAGGCCGACCGGCTGCGCCGGGCGCTCGCGACCTTCAAGAAACACGGGTCTGTCGGCGAGCTGCGCGAGCGGTTCCTGCGCGGGATGAAGGCGAATGGCTACGACGACGATTTCGCCCAGCGGTGCTTCAGCCAGATCGAGGGTTTCGGCGCCTACGGTTTTCCCGAAAGCCATGCGGCGAGCTTTGCGCTGCTGGTCTACGCTTCGGCCTGGCTCAAGTGCCATCACCCCGGCATCTACGCCTGTGCGCTGCTGAACGCCCAGCCGATGGGCTTCTATGCCCCGGCCCAGATCGTCGGCGACGCCCGCGACCACGGGGTCGAGGTGCGCCCCGTCGATATCAACGCGAGCTACTGGGACAACGTGATGGAACCCGACGGGCAGGGCGGGCTGGCGCTCAGGCTCGGGTTTCGCCAGATCCGCGGCATGGCCGAGGAAGAGGCGCGCTGGATCACCGCCGCAAGGGGCAACGGCTACCAGGCGGTCGGAGACGTGTGGCGGCGGGCGGGCAGCGCGCCGCGGCTGCTGACGAGGCTCGCCGAGGCAGACGCCTTCGCCGGGCTGGGCCTCGCGCGCCGCGAGGCGCTGTGGCAGGCGCGCGCCATCAGCGGCGAGAAACCCCTGCCGCTGTTTGCCGGCGATCTCGATGGCGAGGGCGGCCAGGAACCGGCCGTGGTGTTGCCCGAGATGAGCCTCGGCGAACAGGTGGTGGAGGATTACGTGGCGACCCGGCTGACGCTGAGGGCGCACCCGATGGCGCTGCTCCGGCCGCTGCTGACGCCGGGATTCGGCGGTGCGCCTGCGGCGAGCGGGGTGGGGGGCCAGCCCCCCACACCCCCCGAGGTATTTTGAAACCAAAGAAGGGGATCCGGGTGAAAGAAACCGGATGGGCGAAGACTGCGCGAGGGGTGGGCGAACTCGGACACGGGGTCAAAACACTGTTTTTGTTGTAGATAGCGCTAACGCACCTCGCCCGGGCGAAGGGTAGTTCGGCTCGGGCGAGGCGGCCGGGCCAGGCTCAGAGCTGCGGCAGGAAGCCGCCCTTCATGCCCGAGATATGCGCCCGGATGCGCTGCGCCGCGGGCGAGAGCGGCACGTCGGCGCGGGTGATGAGGTACCAGGCGCGCTCGATCGGCAGGCCGGGCAGGTCGAGCGCCACCAGCCGTCCGCTGTGCAGCTCTTCGACCACCGTGTGCTGCGAGATCAGCGCGATCCCGAGCCCGGCCATCACCGCCTGCTTGATCGTCTCGTTCGACGACATGGTGGTGATGTCGTAGGCCCGCCCCTCGCCGATCCGGTCGAGGAACCGGCTCATCAGGATCCTTGTGCCGGAGCCTTCTTCGCGGGCGATGAAGGTCTCGTCGATCAGCAGTTCGGGATCTACGCTGCGGTGCCGCGCGAGGAAATGGTCGGGCGGCGCGATCAGCACATGCGGGTGCGGGCCGATCGGCTCGGAGTGATTGACCGGGAAGCGCGGCGGCCGGCCCATGATCGCCAGTTGCACGGTCCGGGTCTCGAGCGCGGCAATCGTCTGGCCGCGGTTGCCGACGTTGAGCTCGACCTTGATCTCGGGGAAGACCTGCTTGAGCGTGGCGACCAGGCGCGGCGCGAAATACTTGCCGGTCGACACCACCCCGAGCTGCACCAGCCCGGCGCGGCCGTCGCGCAACTCCGACACCGACCGCATGCAGGCGCCCAGCTCGACCTCGATGCGCCGAATCGCCTCGAGCACCACCTCGCCCTCGGTGGTGAGCTCCATCTTGCCGCCGTCGCCGCGGGCGAGCATGTCGGCGCCCATATTGGCCGCGAGCTGGCGCAACTGGGTGTGGACCGCCGGGGGGGTGAGGCGAATTGCCTCAGCAGCCCTGGTGATCGAGCCATGACTGGAAACGGCGCTAAGGGCCCGTAATTGCTTGAGAGTTATCGCATCTGGACGCGCCATCTTTAATTTTTTTAACTCCACCTTCTACCTTATTAAATTTTGTAAACAGATTTCCCATGCGAGAGCAAGGGGGCTCGGCGGGGAGGCCGGGCGTGGGAGGACGAAATGAGCACCACCGACGTCATTGACGATACCAGCCACATGCCGGACGAGCTCGTGCCGGTGATGCAGGCGCTGGCGCGGGTCGGCCGCGATCTGTGCCGCACCATCAAACGGGGCCCGCTGGGCGGCAACGCGCTCGGCGCAGGCGTGGGCGAAAACCTCGGCGGCGACCAGCAGAAGGCGCTCGACGTCATGGCCGACGAAGCCTTCGAGGCCGACCTGCGCACCACCTCGGTCCGCTACTACGCCTCCGAAGAACAGGACGACGTGGTCGAGCTCAACCCGCAAGGCAGATATGCCCTCGCCATCGACCCGCTCGACGGCTCGTCGAACATCGACGTCAATGTCTCGATCGGCACGATCTTCTCGATCTTCGAGGCCAGGCCCGGCGACCCGCTGGGCAGCTTCCTGCGCCCGGCCGGCGACCAGGTCGCGGGCGGCTACATCATCTACGGGCCGCAGACCTACATCGTCGTCACCTTCGGGCAGGGCGTGCAGAGCTACATCTTCGACCCCGACGTCAACGCCTGGCGGCTGGTCGAGACCGCCCACAAGGTGCCGGTGAAGGCCTTCGAGTTTGCCATCAACGCGTCGAACTACCGCCACTGGAGCCCGGCGATCCGCGCCTATATCGACGACCTGATCGCCGGCGAGACCGGCCCGCGCGCGAGCAACTTCAACATGCGCTGGGTGGCCTCGCTGGTGGCCGAGACCCACCGGATCATGTCGCGCGGCGGCATCTTCCTCTACCCCGGCGACGAGCGGAAGGGCTACGAGATGGGGCGGCTGCGCTTCGTCTACGAATGCGCCCCCATCGCCTTCCTGATCGAACAGGCGGGCGGCCAGGCCACCGACGGCCATGACCCGATCATGACCCAGCAGGCCGGCACGCTGCACGCCCGCACGCCGTTCGTTTTCGGCTCGGCCGAGAAAGTGTCGAAGGTCACCGCCTACCAGGACCTGCCGACCGAGGAAGTGAACGCCCTTTTCGGAAACCGCGGCCTGTTCCGCGCCTGAAGACCCCTCTGAGGACAAATCCATGAGCAAGAAACATCCCATCATTTCGGTGACCGGTTCCTCCGGCGCCGGCACCTCGACGGTCAAGGGCACATTCGACCAGATCTTTCGCCGCGAGGGCGTGAAAGCCGTCTCGATCGAGGGCGACGCCTTCCACCGGTTCAACCGGATCGACATGAAGGACGAGTTGCAGCGCCAGTACGATGCCGGCAACCACGGGTTCAGCCATTTCAGCTACGAGGCCAACGAGCTCGGCGAGCTTGAGCGGGTGTTTCGCGAATACGGCGAGACCGGCCAGGGCAAGACCCGCCATTACGTGCACGACGACCGCGAGGCGGCGCTCTACGGGGTCGACCCCGGCAAGTTCACCGACTGGGCCGATTTCGAGACCGACAGCGATCTGTTGTTCTACGAGGGTCTGCACGGCGCGGTGGTCAACGACGAGGTCGATCTGGCCAAATATGCCGACATGAAGATCGGCGTGGTGCCGGTCATCAACCTCGAGTGGATCCAGAAGATCCACCGCGACAAGGCGCAGCGCGGCTACACCACCGAGGCGGTGACCGACACGATCCTGCGGCGGATGCATTCCTACGTGAACTGCATCACGCCGCAATTCACCCAGACCGACATCAACTTCCAGCGGGTGCCGATCGTCGACACCTCGAACCCGTTCATCGCCCGCTGGATCCCGACCGCGGACGAGAGCCTGGTGGTGATCCGGTTCCGCAACCCGCGCGGCATCGACTTCGGCTACCTCCTGTCGATGATCCACGACAGTTACATGAGCCGGGCCAATTCCATCGTCATTCCGGGCGGCAAGATGGACCTCGCCATGCAGCTCATTTTCACCCCGATGATCGAGCGCCTGGTCTCGGTCTCGAAGCGCGCCTGAGGAGACAAGCGATGAACGTTCAAAGCAAGATCGACACCTCGGTCGAAGACAAGATGGCCAATGCCATCCGGGCGCTGGCGATGGACGCGGTGCAGGCGGCCAATTCCGGCCACCCCGGCGCGCCGATGGGCGTGGCCGACATCGCCACCGTGCTGTTCAACCGGTTCATGAAGATCGACCCTAAAGCGGACAAATGGGCCGATCGCGACCGCTTCGTGATGAGCGCGGGCCATGGTTCGATGCTGGTCTACGCGATCAACCATCTGCTCGGTTACGACGATATGCCGATGGAGCAGTTGAAGAACTTCCGCCAGATGGGCTACCGCACCGCCGGCCATCCGGAATACGGCCACGCCAAGGGGATCGAAGTGACCACCGGCCCGCTCGGCCAGGGGATATCGACCGCGGTCGGCATGGCGCTCGCGGAGCGGATGGGCAACGCCCGCTTCGGCGACGATCTGGTCGACCACTACACCTATGCGATCGCCGGCGACGGCTGCCTGATGGAAGGCATCAGCCACGAGGCGATCGACTTCGCCGGTCACCACGGGCTCGGCCGGCTGATCGTGATGTGGGACGACAACAAGATCACCATCGACGGCTCGACCGATGTGTCGACCTCGACGGACCAGGTCAAGCGCTTCGAGGCCGCGGGCTGGCATGTCCAGTCGGTCGACGGGCACGACAAGGAGGCGGTTGCCGCTGCCATCGAGGCCGCGCGGGGCGTGACCGACAAGCCCTCGATGATCGCCTGCCGCACGATCATCGGCTTCGGCGCGCCCAACAAGCAGGGCAGCCACGACGTGCACGGCGCGCCGCTCGGTGCCGAGGAGATTGCCGCCGCGCGGGTGGCACTCGGCTGGACCCATGCGCCCTTCACCGTGCCCGACGAGGTCTACAAGGCCTGGCACGCGATCGCGGCCCGGGGCCGGGCGGCACGGCTCGACTGGGAAAAGCGGTTCGCCGGTCACGACAAGCAGGGTGCGTTCGAAACCGCCCAGGCGAAGCCCGATGCACGCGCGCTCAACGCCGCGATCACCGCCTACAAGGCGCAGCTCTCGGAAGAAAAGCCCAAGGTCGCGACCCGCAAGGCGAGTCAGATGGCGCTGGAGATCGTCAATGGCACGCTGCCCAACACCGTGGGCGGCTCGGCCGACCTGACCGGCTCCAACCTGACCAAGACCAGCAAGATGACCGACGTCACGGCCGCCGATTTCTCGGGCAACTACATCCGCTACGGCGTGCGCGAGCATGGCATGGCGGCGATCATGAACGGGCTCGCCCTGCACGGTGGCTTCGTGCCCTACGGCGGCACCTTCCTGATGTTCGCCGACTACGCCCGCGGCGCGATGCGGCTTGCGGCGCTGATGGGCGTGCCGGCCATCTACGTGATGACGCACGATTCCATCGGTCTCGGCGAAGACGGGCCGACCCACCAGCCGGTCGAGGTGCTCGCCTCGTTCCGGGCGATGCCGAACATGTACGTCTTCCGCCCGGCCGATGCGGTGGAGACCGCCGAGGCCTGGCAGGCGGCGATCGAGATGGAGCGCACGCCCTCCATCCTGTCGCTCTCGCGCCAGAACCTGCCGGTGTTGCGCACGACCCATTCCGACGTGAACCTCACCGCCAAGGGGGCCTACGTGCTGCGTGACACAAACGGCACCCGCGATGTGACCCTGATCGCCACCGGCTCCGAGGTCGAGATCGCGATGGCCGCCGCCGACAAGCTGGCCGAGGCCAACATCCGCGCCGCGGTGGTCTCGGCGCCCTGTTTCGAGGCTTTCGCGGCCCAGCCGCAAGCCTACCGCGACGCCGTGCTCGGCAGCGCCCCGCGGGTGGGCGTGGAAGCCGCGGTGCAGATGGGTTGGGAGGCCCTTCTGGGCAGCAATAGTGCCTTTGTCGGCATGTCGAGCTTCGGTGCCTCGGCGCCGGCGGACGAGCTCTACAAGCATTTCGGCATCACGGCGGACGCCGTCGCGGATGCCGCCAAGAAACTGATCTGACGTCAGGGAGGAAACATGACCGTCAAAGTAGCCATCAACGGCTTCGGCCGCATCGGCCGCAACGTGCTGCGCGCCATCGTCGAATCGGGCCGCACCGACATCGAAGTGGTCGCGATCAACGATCTCGGCCCGGTGGAAACCAATGCCCACCTCATCCGTTACGACAGCGTGCATGGGCGTTTCCCCGGCACCGTCACGGTGGACGGCGACACCATCGACGTCGGCCGCGGGCCGATCAAGGTGACCGCGATCCGCGACCCCAAGGAGCTGCCCTGGGGCGAGGTCGACATCGCGATGGAATGCACCGGCATCTTCACCGCCCGCGACAAGGCCGCGTTCCACCTCGAGAACGGCTCCAAGCGGGTGCTGGTCTCGGCCCCGGCGTCGGGTGCGGACAAGACCATCGTCTACGGGGTGAACCACGACACGCTGACCAAGGACGATCTGGTGGTGTCGAACGCCTCGTGCACGACCAACTGCCTGAGCCCCGTGGCCAAGGTGTTGCAGGATACCGTCGGCATCACCCGCGGGTTCATGACCACGATCCACAGCTATACCGGCGACCAGCCGACGCTGGACACGATGCACTCCGACCTCTACCGCGCCCGCGCGGCGGCGATGAGCATGATCCCGACTTCGACCGGTGCGGCCAAGGCCGTGGGCCTGGTGCTGCCGGAACTCAACGGCAAGCTCGACGGTGTCGCCATCCGGGTGCCGACACCGAATGTCTCGGTCGTCGACCTCACCTTCGAGGCCTCCCGTGCGACCACCGTGGAAGAGATCAACGACGCGATCCGCAAGGCGGCCGACGGGCCGCTCAAGGGCGTGCTCGGCTACACCGATCTGCCCAACGTCTCGGTCGACTTCAACCACGACCCGCACTCGTCGACCTTCCACATGGACCAGACCAAGGTGATGGACGGCAATTTCGTCCGCATCCTCAGCTGGTACGACAACGAATGGGGCTTTTCCAACCGCATGGCCGATACCGCCGTAGCGATGGGCAAGCTGATCTAACAAGCGCGATCCGAAAAGTGGGAACCGGTTTTCGGGCCAAATCGCGCGATCAAGGAAAGCAAGCGCGATCCGAAAAGTGGGAACCGGTTTTCGGGCCAAATCGCGCGATCAAGGAAAGCAAGCGCGATCCGAAAAGTGGGAACCGGTTTTCGGACCAAATCGCGCGATCAAGGAAAGACTGACACATGGCACTGATATCTCTTCGCCAACTGCTCGACCACGCCGCCGAGAACGACTACGGCGTGCCGGCGTTCAACATCAACAACATGGAGCAGGGGCTGGCGATCATGACCGCGGCCAAGAAGGCCGACAGCCCGGTCATCCTGCAGGCCTCGCGCGGCGCGCGCAGCTACGCCGGCGACATCATGCTGCGCCACATGATCCAGGCGCTGACCGAGATGTACCCCGACATCCCCATCGTGATGCACCAGGACCACGGCAACAACGAGGCCACCTGCATCTCGGCGATCAAGCACGGGTTTACCTCGGTGATGATGGACGGCTCGCTCAAGGCCGACATGAAGACGCCGGCGGACTGGGACTACAACGTGGCCATCACCAAGGCCGTGGCCGAGATGGCGCATTGGGTCGGGGCCTCGGTCGAGGGGGAGCTGGGCGTGCTCGGCTCGCTGGAAACCGGCGAGGCCGCCAAGGAGGACGGTTCCGGCGCGGAAGGCAAGCTCTCGAAAGACCAGCTGCTGACCGACCCGGACGAGGCCAAGGAGTTTGTCGAACTGACCGGGGTGGATGCGCTGGCGATCGCCTGCGGCACCTCGCACGGCGCCTACAAGTTTTCCTCCAAGCCCACCGGTGAAACCCTGGCGATCAAGCGGATCGAGGAGATCCACGCCAAGATCCCCAATGTGCACCTCGTCATGCACGGCTCGTCGTCGGTGCCGCAGTACCTGCAGGACCTCATCAACGAGCATGGCGGCGAGATGGCGCAGACCTACGGGGTGCCGGTCGAGGAGATCGAGCGCGGCATCAAGTCGGGCGTGCGCAAGGTCAATATCGACACCGACAACCGGATGGCGCTGACCGGCCAGTTCCGCAAGGTGGCGATGGAGAAGCCCAAGGAATTTGACCCGCGCAAGTTCATGATCCCGGCGATGGACGAGATGGAGAAGCTCGTGCTCGACCGGTTCGAGCGCTTCGGCACTGCCGGCCAGGCGGGCAAGATCAAGCCGATCGATCTCGACGACATGGCCAAGCGCTACGCCGACGGCTCGCTCTGAGCCTTGCCAGAACCCGTAGGGCGGGGTTAACCCCGCCTTGCACCCTCAGAAAAATGGAGACGACCATGTCCTTCGACCGTTCCATCAAGATCGCGCCGTCGATCCTGTCGGCGGATTTCGCCGATTTCGGCCGGGAAATTCAGGCCATCGAGGCCGAGGGTGCCGATTGGGTGCACGTCGACGTGATGGACGGCCATTTCGTGCCCAACCTCACCTTCGGCCCGCCCGCGGTGAAAGCCTTCCGCCCGCATGTGAAGACCTTCATGGACGTGCACCTGATGATCGCGCCGGTCGACCCCTACATCGAGGCCTATGCCGAGGCGGGCGCCGACATGATCGTGGCCCATTTCGAGGCCGGCCCGCACCCGCACCGCACCCTGCAGGCGATCAAGGCGACCGGCAAGAAAGCCGGGATCAGTCTCAATCCGGGCACCCCGGCCTCGGCTGTCGAGTATCTGCTCGACCTTTGCGACATGGTGCTGGTGATGAGCGTCAACCCCGGCTTCGGCGGGCAGAAGTTCATCCCCTCGAGTGTCGACAAGGTGGCCCAGGTGCGGGCGATGATCGGCGACCGGCCGATCCACATCCAGGTCGACGGCGGGGTCGATCCCAACACGGTCGGTCCGCTGGCCTCCGCCGGGGCCGATTGCTTCGTCGCCGGTTCTGCGGTTTTCCGGGGCGGATCGGTGGACAATCCGGCGCCATACGGCGAAAACATCCGGGCAATTCGCGCTGCGGCCGAAGCGGCCCTGAAAAAGGCCGCCTGAGCCCCAACGCACGATCCGGAGGAAAGACATGACCGACGCCTTCAAAGCGCCCGACCGCCTGCTCATGGGCCCCGGCCCCTCGAACGTGGCCCCGCAAGTGCTGGCCGCCAGCGCTCAGGCCACCATCGGCCACCTCGACCCGGCCTTTCAGGCGATGATGGAGGAGGTCAAGGACCTGCTGCGCTACGCCTTCCAGACCAGGAACCCGGTGACCTTCCCGATCTCGGCGCCGGCCTCGCTGGCGATGGAATCGGGGCTGGTCAACGTGCTGGAGCCGGGCGACACCGCGATCATCGCCCAGAACGGCGTGTTCGGCGGGCGGATGGCGGATATCGTCACCCGCTGCGGGGCGAAGCTGGTGCTGGTCGAAACCGACTGGGGCAAGCCCATCGACCTCGACAAGGTGGCCGAGGCGATCAAGGCGCACCCGGAGGCGAAGCTCCTCGGCTTCGTCCATGCCGAGACCTCGACGGGGGCGGAATCCGATGCGGCCTCGCTCGCCAGGATGGCGTCGGACGCCGGCATGCTGAGCCTGATGGACACCGTCACGGGCCTCGGCGGCGTGCCGGTGCGGGTCGATGACTGGGGCGTGGACATCACCTATTCCGGCACTCAGAAATGTCTCTCTGTTCCGCCCGGATTGGCGCCTTTCACCCTGTCCGAGCGCGCCATCGAAGCGGTCGAGGCGCGCAAGACCAAGGTGCAGAGCTGGTTCAACGATCTCAACCTGGTGCTCGGCTACTGGAAGAGCGGCGGCGGCGGCGGGGCGCGGTCCTATCATCATACCGCACCCGTCAATGCGCTCTACGGGCTGCACGAGGGGCTGCGCCGGTTACAGGCGGAAGGGCTGGAAGCGTCCTGGGCGCGGCACGCGGCGGCGCATGAACAGCTCGCCAGGGGGCTCCAGGGGCTGGAGCTGAGCTTTGTCGTCGACGCGCCGCACCGGCTGCCGCAGCTCAATTCGGTCTGGGTGCCGGAGGGCGTGGACGATGCCGCGACCCGCGGCAAGCTGCTCACCGAACACGGGATCGAGATCGGCGCGGGGCTCGGGCCCTTCGCCGGCAAGGTCTGGCGGATCGGCCTGATGGGCGAGACCGCGCGCGAGGAGAACGTCGCCCGGCTGCTCGGGGCGCTCTCGAAAGTGCTCGGCCGCGGCCTGCAGGCGGCCGAATAGATGCGGATCGCGCGCCGGACGTTTCTCTCGGGCGCTGCGGCCGGGTTTGGCGCCGCAGCGCTCGGGCCCCGTGTCGCCTGGGCGGGCAGCAGCTTTGCCATCGGCGGCATGGAGGTCACCACGCTGTCGGACGGTTTCCTCACCCAGCCGGCCGATTTCATGTTCGCGCCGATGCCGCAGGAGGAGCTTGCCGCCTTTCTCGCCACCCGGGGCATGACGCGCGACGCGAACCTGACCCCGCCCTGCAACGTGACGCTGGTGCGCCATGAGGATCGGGTGATCCTGTTCGATGCGGGCTCCGGACCTGGGTTTCTCGATACCGTCGGCGATCTGCCCGACGCGCTCGCGGCACTCGGCGTCGATCCCGGCGATGTGACACACGTGGTGTTCACCCACGGCCATGCCGACCATCTCTGGGGCGTGCTCGACGATTTCGACGAGCCGTTCTTTTCCAACGCCCAGCACATGATGGGCCGGGTGGAATACGATTACTGGGCCGATCCGGCAACGATAGACACGATTGCCGAAGACCGCGTGCCGATGGCGGCAGGCGCCAAGCGGCGGCTCGACGTCATCGGCGACCAGTTCGCCTTCTTCGAAGACGGGGCCGAGATCCTGCCGGGGGTGAGTGCGCGTGCCACCTTCGGACACTCGCCGGGCCACATGAGCTTTGCCCTCGCGGACGGGGGTGCCACGGCGATGGTGATCGGCGACGCGCTGCTCAACGACCATACCGCCTTTGCCCATCCGGACTGGCCGATCGGCGCCGACAGCGACCACGAAGCGGCCGCAACGGTGCGCGCGGGCCTGCTCGACCAGCTCGCCACCGACCGGATGACGCTGATCGGCTTCCACTTGCCGGGGAGCGGCATCGGCCATGTCGAACGCCACGAGGGGGCCTATCGCTTTGCCCCCGCGTGACCCACACCAAACTGGAACAGGAGACCACCATGGGCACCAATCCTCCCGTCTGCGATTTCGGCGCACCGATCCAGGATTTCACCCTGCCGGAACCTGCCACCGGCAAGACCGTATCGCTTGCCGACGTCCGGGGCCCGAAAGGGACGCTCGTCGTGTTCATCTGCAACCATTGCCCCTACGTGATGGCAGTGATCGACCGGCTGGTGCGCGACGCGAAGGCGCTCCAGGACCTCGGCATCGGCGTGGTCGCGATCAGCTCCAACGATGTCGAGACCTACCCGCAGGACGGCCCCGAGCAGATGGCGGAGCTTGCCCGGAAACAGGCTTTCTCCTTCCCCTATCTCTATGACGAATCGCAGGACGTGGCGCGTGCCTTCGACGCCGTCTGCACCCCCGATTTCTTCGGCTACAATGCCAGCGGCGAACTGCAGTACCGCGGCCGACTCGATGCGTCGAATCGCCAGGCCGCCCCGGCCGATGCGCGGCGCGAGCTCTACGAGGCGATGAAACGCGTCGCCGAAACCGGCAAGGGGCCCGCGGACCAGGTCGCTTCGATCGGCTGCTCGATCAAATGGAAGGGCTGACGCCATGAACATCGTCTTCGACCTGGACGGGACCCTTGTCGACAGCGCGCCGGACATCGCGGCGGCGGCGAACAAGATGCTGGAAGGGGAAGGGCTGGAACCGCTCGACCTGGCCACGATCACCTCGTTCATCGGCAACGGCCTGCCCAAGCTCGTCGAACGGGTGATGCGCGCGCGCAGGATCGGTCCGCAGCATTTCGAACGGCTCTACGACGAGATGAAAGATTTCTACAACGCCGCCCCTGCCGACGAGAGCAAGCCGATGCCGGGCGTGCCGGCGCTGCTCAGGAAGCTGAAGGCCGACGGCCACAGGCTGGGGGTCTGCACCAACAAGCCGGAGGAACCGGCCCGGCTGATGCTCGCCCTGCTCGGCCTCGAGAGCTATTTCGACACCGTCGTCGGCGGCGACGCGCTGGAACAGAAAAAACCCCATCCCGCACCGCTGAACCTGGCATTCGACCGGCTCGGGGCCGGGCCGCGGCTCTATGTCGGCGACAGCGAGATCGACGCCGAAGTGGCCCTGGCCGCCGCGGTGCGCTTTGCGATCTTTACCCAGGGCTACCGCAAGCAGGCCATCGAAGGGCTGCCACACGAATTTCGGTTCGACCATTTCCAGGAGCTCGGCGCGATCATCGACGCCTTGCCGGCGGCCGCCGAGGTCGGATGAGGCTGAAAGCGCTGATCTTCGACGTCGACGGCACGCTCGCCGAGACCGAGGAGGCACATCGGGCGGCCTTCAACCGGGCCTTCGCGGGCCGGGGGCTCGGCTGGCACTGGTCGATGGAAGCCTATCGCGAGCTCTTGAAGACCACCGGCGGCAAGGAACGGATCGGCGCCTGGCAGGCGGGCCTGCCCGAGGGTGCGCGCCGGTTGAGCGATGCCGAGATCGCCGCGCTGCACGCGCAGAAGACGGCGATCTACGGCGAGATCCTGGCCGCCGGCGGGCTCGCTCTGCGCCCCGGCGTGGCCGACCTGATCGACACGGCGCGCGCCGCCGGGCTGAAGATCGCGGTTGCCACCACCACCAATCTTCCCAACGTCGCGGCACTCACCCGCTGTTGCTGGCGGACCGACCCCGACGAGGTGTTCGACGCGATCGCCGCCGGCGACGAGGTGCGGGCGAAGAAACCGGCGCCCGACGTCTTCGCCCTGGCGCTCGCCCGCCTCGGGCTCGGACCCGACACCTGTGTCGCTTTCGAAGACAGCCTGAACGGGCTGCACGCGGCTCTGGGCGCGGGGCTCGCCACCGTGGTGACGCCCTCGGTCTACACCAACCACGAGGACTTCGCCGCCGCCGATCTGGTGCGCCCCGACCTCGCCGGCCTGACGCTGGCGGAGCTGGTTCGTCTCCTGCCCGCCCGCCACCGGTGAGTTCAGCGGCCGTCGCCGCGCAACGCGTCGAGCAGGCCCGGCCCGACATGCCCGTCCGCGACCAGCCCGCGATCGGTCTGGTAGGCGCGCACCGCGCGGGTCGTGTTGGGGCCGATCATCCCGTCGATCCCCAGGGTGTCGAACCCGGCGCGCGACAGCAGGAACTGCGCTTCGCTGATGTCGCCGCTCGTCAGCTCGCGTTCGCCCATCGGCCAATCGGCGACAAAGGCCTTGCCGCCCGCCAGCCGGTCGGAAAGATGGCCGATCCCGATCGCATAGGCGATCGCCTTGTTGTAGCGCAGGATGACGTGGAAATTGCGGGTCACCAGCAGTGCCGCGCCCTTTGCCCCGGCCGGCAGCAATATCGAGGTCGGGCCGTAGTCGGGCACCTTGCCGCCGTCGATCGTCGTCACCCCGAGCGCGGCCCAGTCGCGCGCCGGTAGCGACTGGTCGAGCCCGGTTCGGGCGTAGTCGAAGCCGTCGGGCAAACCGACCTCGATGCCCCAGGGCTGCCCCTGGCGCCACCCGTGTTTCTTGAGGTAGTTCGCGACCGAGGCGAGCGCGTCGGTGGGATCCTTGCGAACGACATCGCAGGCGCCGTCGCCGTCGAGATCGACACCGAATTCGAGCAGCGCCGAGGGCATGAACTGGCCATGGCCCATCGCGCCGGCCCACGATCCCTGCATCTGGTCCAGGCGGCATTTCCCGAGTTGCACGAGCCGAAGCGCCGCGACCAGCTCGCTCTCGAAATAGGCCGCGCGCCGGCCGGCGAAGGCGAGGCTGGCGAGCGCCGGGATGATCGGCGTGGTGCCCATGACCACCCCATACCCGGTTTCGAGCCCCCAGATCGCCGAGATCGTTTCCGGTTCGACGCCGAAGGCCTGCTCGATCGTGTTGAACAGGGTGCGGTTCCTGCGCAGCACCTGGCGACCGTTGCGGATGCGCTCGTCGGATGCGGCGATGCTGAGATACTCCCAGATCGGCAGGACGAATTCTTTCTGGCTGGTCTGGCGCTCCACCACGTCGGGAAGGAAAGCCACGTCGGTCATCGCGCGGCGGAATACATCGGAACGGATGAGTTTTTCCTGCGCCCGGGGTCTCAGAACCTCGGCGATCCAGGTATCGAAGGCGTCCCTGCCGGACCCGAAGATCTCATTATCCATGCGTCAGCCTTGATGTTGCCAGCGCATCGGACGTTCCACTCCACCCAATACCGCGCCACTCTAGGGCCTTTGGCACCAAACCTGAATCACTCTTTTCGGGATGATCGCCGTTTGTTGCGCGGCATCTTGGCGCGATCCCGTCGGGGGAGCGTGCGGGGCAGGCTACTTGCGCCGCCGCCGCACCGATTTTGCGATCTTTTCCGATTTGTTGCGGGCCTTGCCGCGTTTGCGCGCCACCGGACCGGACCCCCGGCGCTGTCCGCCCGCAGGCGTGCCGAGCCCGCGCCCCTCCACCTCGAGCAATTCGAGCATCAACCCGCCGGTCACCGGCACGGCCTCGGCGAGCCGGGTCAGGACACGCTGTCCGACCGACAGCTCGAGGCCCGAGCGTTCGCCCGTCAGCGTCTGCGCCTCGCGGTCGTAGCGGAAGTATTCGGCCCCGATCGACGAGACCGGCACAAGCCCGTCGGCCCCGGTCTCGTCGAGTTTGACGAAGGCGCCGAAGCGCTGGATGCCCGAGATCCGGCCGGGAAACTCGTTGCCGACCCGTTCCGACAGATAGGCGGCGAGATAGCGATCGGTGGTGTCGCGCTCGGCGGCCATCGACCGGCGCTCGGTATCCGAGATATGCCGCGCGGTGGCTTCGAGCTGGTCGATATCCTCAGCCGACAACCCGTCCTTGCCCCAGCCGTGGCCCGAGATCAGCGCCCGGTGGACGATGAGGTCGGAATAGCGCCGGATCGGCGAGGTGAAATGGGCATAGTCCTTGAGCGCGAGGCCGAAGTGGGCGAAATTCTCGGGGCTGTAGTAGGCCTGGGTCATCGACCTGAGCGTGGTGATGTTGATGAGCTCGTCGAACTCGCTGCCCTCGGCCTGGGCCAGCAACGCGTTGAGATGCCGGGTCTTGAGCACCTGCCCCTTGGCCAGGGTAAAGCCGCTCGCCTGTGCCACCTCGCGCAAGGCATCGAGCTTCTCCGGGCCGGGCTCTTCGTGGACCCGGAACAGGAGCGGCCGGCCGAGCCGGTTCAGCTCCTCGGCCGCGGCGACATTGGCGAGGATCATCATCTCTTCGATCAGCCGGTGGGCATCGTAGCGCTCGGCGAGGTGCACGCTTTCGACCTTGCCGTCGTCCGACAGCACGATCTTGCGTTCCGGCAGGTCGAGATCCAGCGGCTGACGGGCCTCGCGGGCGCGTTTCAGGGCGGAATAGGCACTATAGAGCGGATCGATCACCTCCTCCATGAGGGGCGCGCATGTCTCGTTCGGGGCGCCGTCGCGCGCCGCCTGCACTTCGGCGTAGTTCAGCGAGGCGACCGATTTCATCAGCCCGCGGATGAAGCTGTGGCTCCGCTTCTCGCCGGCCGCGTCGATCACGATCCGCGCCGCGAGGCAGGCCCGGGGCACGCCCTCGTGCAGCGAGCACAGATCGCCCGACAGCCGGTCCGGCAGCATCGGCACGACCCGGTCGGGAAAGTAGCTCGAATTGCCGCGCTTGCGCGCCTCGCGGTCGAGCGCCGAGCCGGGGGTCACGTAATGTGCCACGTCGGCGATGGCGACCCAGATCACGTGGCCGCCGGGGTTCTTGGGGTTGTCGTCGGCATGGGCGTGGACCGCATCGTCGTGGTCGCGTGCATCCGCCGGGTCGATGGTGACGAGGGGCAGCGACCGCAGGTCTTCGCGGCCCTCGAGACCGGCCGGCTTCTGCCCGTCGGCCTCGGCGATCACCTCGTCGGGGAAAGCGTCGGGAATGCCGTGCTGGTGGATGGCGATCAGCGAGACGGCGCGGGGCGCGGTCGGATCGCCGAGGCGGGCGACGATCTTTGCCCTCGGCAGGCCCATGCGCGCCTTGGGGCCGGTCTGCTCTGCTTCCACCAGCTCGCCGTCCTTGGCGTCGCCGGTGGCGCCGGCCGGCACCATCCATTCCTTGTCGGCGCCCTTGTCGATCGGCACGACCCGGCCGCCCTCGGCGCCGGTGCGGAAGATCCCGAGGATACGCTGCGCCGCTTCGCCGATCCTGCGGATGAGCCTTGCCTCGTAAGCATGGTCGTCGCCCTTGACCTGCGCCATCCGGCAGAGGATCCGGTCGCCCTCGGCCAACGCGGGGTCGCCGGGCCTGGCGACGAAAAGGATGCGCGGCGCGGCCCCCTCGCCCTGCCATTCCAGCGCCTTCGCGAAGACGTCGCCGTCCGGTGTGACCTCGGCCACTTCCAGCACGGCCACCGGTGGCAGCTTGTCCGGATCGCGGTAGGTCTTTTTGCGCTTGGCCAGATGGCCCTCGTCTTCGAGCTCGCGCAAGAGGCGCTTGAGCTCGATCCGGTCGGCCCCCTTGATCCCGAAGGCCTGCGCGATGTCGCGCTTCGAGGTGAGCGTCGGATTGTCGGAAATCCAGGCGAGGATTTGGTCTTTGGAAGGGATCTGTTTCATGCCTGAGCCGTAGCACGGGGCGCGCCAAAGGTCAGGGGGAAACGCGTGCGAGATCGGCAGCGGTATCGACGTCGTGAAGCCAGGCCAGGAAGGCGACACGCTGCCGCTTGAGTGTTGCGAGCGTGTCCGCACGGGCGTCGGCGGAGGACCACCGCACGCCGTCGAACAGACCGGACGGCAACCGGCGCCCGCGTTTGAGGCCGATGGCCCAGTAGCCGCCGTCGGGCGCAGGTCCGAGCACCGCGTCATGTGACCCTAACGCAGCGAAGCCGGCGGCCACATGGCGGCGGGTGATCCCGGGGATGTCGGCGCCCACGATCAGGACCGGGCCCGGAAACCGCCGAAAAACCCGTGCCATCCGGTCGCCGAGGTCGCCCTGGCCCTGGGCGATGCGGGGCAGGGCCGGCAGGCCGGCGTGAAACACGGCGGCGTCGGGGGCGACGGCGAGAACCGTGGTCCAGCGTGGGTCGGCGAGGCTGCGCGCGAGGCGCGAGAGCTGGTGACGCGTCCACCAGGCCGCCGGGACCATGCCGATCTCGCGCCCGAGACGGGTCTTCGACCGACCGGCGACCGGCGCCTTGACCATGATCGCCAGCGTCGGACGCCGCGCAGGTGCGGCTGTGCGCGTGTCACGGGGAGGCTTCATGGCATGTCGCCCTGCGCAATGTGTCACGTTAGCGGCCAGTGGCGTAGCACAATTCGAACAATCCCGCCTGGAACCAGGTCACTGTCTCTCAGGCGAAATAGTCTCGCATGATGCGCATGTAGATCCGCTTGAGCTGGCGGATCTGGTCAATCTCGACCCGTTCGTCGACGGCATGCATCGTCTTGCCGACGAGGCCGAACTCCACCACCGGACAATGGTCCTTGACGAAGCGGGCGTCGGAGGTGCCGCCGGAGGTCGACAGCTCCGGCGGCACCCCGGTCTCGGCCGTCACGCAGGCCGCGACCAGGTCGGACAGCGCGCCGGGCGGGGTGAGGAAACTTTCGCCCGAAACCTTCACCTGCATCTCCATCGCGATGCCGGTCTCGCCGGCGACAGTCTCCATCTCCTCGGTGAGCCAGGCCTGGAGACCGGCAGCGCAATGGGCGTCGTTGAAGCGGATGTTGACCGTCGCGCGGCATTCGGCCGGGATCACGTTGGTCGCCGGGTTGCCGGTGTCGATCGTGGTCACGGCCAGGCTCGACGGGTCGAAATGCGCGGTGCCTTCGTCGAGCACATGGGCGTCGAGCCGGGCCATCAGCCGGGCGAGCGCGGGCACCGGGTTTTTCGCCCGGTGCGGATAGGCCGAATGGCCCTGCACGCCCCTGGCGGTGAAAAAGGCGGTGAGCGATCCGCGCCGGCCGATCTTCATCGCCTCGCCCATGTGGTTGGGGCTGGTCGGTTCGCCGACGACGCAGGCCGACATCCGTTCGCCCTGCGCGGCCATCCAGTCGAGCAGCGCCACGGTGCCGTCGGTCGCGTCGCCCTCCTCGTCGCCGGTGAGGGTGAGGATCAGCGCGGCGTCGTCGGGGGCTTCGGCGACGAAATCGACCGCCGCCGCGACCCAGGCCGCGACGCCGGATTTCATGTCCGTCGAGCCCCGGCCCCAGAGAAACCCGTCTTTTTCCTCGCCGCCGAAGGGCTGCACCGTCCATTCCCCGGTATTGCCCACGGGGACCACGTCGGTATGGCCGTTGAAGCCGAGCGTGCGCGCCGCCCCCTTCCGACCCCACCGCGCAAAGAGGTTGGCGACGCCGCCGCGGTCGACCCGGGTGCAGGCAAACCCGGCTCTGGTGAGGATCTCTTCCAGAAACACCAGCGCGCCGCCCTCTTCGGGGGTGACGGAGGGGCATTGCACCAGACGCTTGGTGAGCGCGACGGGATCGGTTTCGGCCATGGATATCTCCTCACTGGACCGGGCCCTGATACACCGCATGCGCCAGCGCGGCAAATGTGGCGGCTCGGCGACAGGGGACGTCCGGTGCCGGCGGAAAAGGAAATAACGGATTCACAAAACGAACATTTGCCGCCATAGTACCGTCAATAAGATAACCCCGAGGCAGAGGGCGGGGACGAGACCGGAAATATCCGGCGGTCCCGGCGAGCGGTATCAGGACAGCAGACGGTCGAGCAGCCGTCGTCCAGCCGTGCCCGACTGCTTCGACTGGAGGCAGGCAAATGGCAGGCGCAGTGAGATCGTCGAGGTCGCGTTTTTTCGAAACATTGGACAATCGCCGGGGCGCGGGTCGTGACCCGTCCGGCGACCGACCGCGGCCTGGCGCCGGGCCGGGAGCGATCCGATGAGCTGGATCGCCCTGACCGACCTTTCGAACCCGGCGTTCAACATCCGCGGCATCGGTGTGCCGCGCAACACGCCGCGCGCCCGCGGCCCGATGCAACAGCACGAAATCCTGCCACGCGGGACCCTGCTGGTCGAATTCCGCGCCCACGCCGAGCCCGATGCGCCGCAGACCATCCTGGCCTTCCGCCGCGAGCTCGAATGGCAGCGCGAACTGCGCCTGACGCTCGACGCGGCCGGGCACCTCGAGATCGACGTTCGCCAGGGCCGGGCACACTCGCGCGCGGTGATCGACATGACGCCGCCGCCGCGCGACACGCGGATCCGGCTGACCTATGCCTGGCATGCGCCGCAGCGGGTCGCCCGCCTGACCGTCGAGTTGATCGACGAAGGCCGCATCTTCCAGACCAACGCCTATGACCCGGTGCCGATCCCGGCCGCCGACGCCAAGGCGATCGTGCGCAACGGCCGCGCGACCGGGATCTCGAAAGACGTCGAATTTCTGGCGTTTTCGGATGCAATAGAGCCGATCGGCTTCGGCAACGGCATCGTCGGCGGCACCCCGGTCGAGACCACGAACGGCCCCATACCGGTGGAAAAACTGCGCCTCGGCGACATGGTCGTCACCGCCACGGCCGGGCCGCAGCCGGTGCGCTGGATCGGCAAGCGCCGGGTGCCAGCACTGGGCGGGTTCCGGCCGGTGCGGGTCCGGGCGCCGTTCTTCGGGCTGAGCCGCGATATCGTGCTGGCGCCGGCGCACCGGGTACGGCTCGGGGTGGCGGAAGCGGAATACATGCTGGGCGAAGACGAGGTCCTGCTGCCCGCCGGCCGGCTGGTCGACGGCCGCCACGCGCTGGGCGAGACCCGGCACCGGCTCGTCACCTATCACCAGGTCCTGCTCGACGTGCACGATTGCCTGTTGCACGACGGTCTCTGGGCCGAAAGCCTGTTTGCCGGCACCATCGCGCGCCGGCCCGAAATGGTGCGCAGCACCGTGCTTGCGGAAATGCCGATCTCGGCGATCCCGGTGCACCGCGCCTTCTCCCGCACCCGCCTGACCGATCTCGAAACCCGCAACCTGGTCGCCGCGCTGGCCACCGCATGACATTGCCGCCGGTCTCGCCCGGTGCCATAGTGCCGGGCGGAAAAGACACGGGGAACGGCATGGCGCGGGTATGGATCGCGGCTCTGGCACTGGCCTGCTTCTGGTTGCCCAATGCGGCAGCCTTCGCGCAGGACGCCGGTGCGCGTGCCGAGGGCGACGCGGTGCGGGTGGCGACCGTCACCCGACCGCCTTTCTCGCTGCTGCAGGACGGCGACGAGACCGGCTTCAGTCTTGAGCTCTGGCAGGCGCTGGCGAGCGATATCGGCGTCGACACCGCGTTCGTTCGGGTCGCTACCTTTGGCGAGATGCTCGATCTGGTGCGCAACGGCACGGTCGATGCCGCGGCCGCCAATATCTCGATCACCGCCGAGCGTGAAGCGGTGATGGATTTCAGCCAGCCGATTTTCGAATCCGGCCTCGGAATCATGATCCCGGCGAGCGAAAGGGGCTCATCGACCCTCATCGGCGCGTTTTTCTCGCGCGATCTGCTTCTGGCCGTCGCCGCCGCCTTCGGTTTGCTGTTCGCGGCCGGCATGCTGATGTGGGTGTTCGAACACCGTCGGCAGCCCTATTTCGATCATTCCGCCCGCGAGGCCCTGTTTCCGTCGTTCTGGTGGGCGCTCAACCTCGTCGTCAACGGCGGTTTCGAAGAACGCCAGCCGCGCAGCCCGGCGGGGCGGATCCTGGCCGTGATCCTGGTGGTTTCGTCTCTGTTTCTCGTCTCTGTCTTCGTGGCCCGGATCACCGCGACGATGACGGTCGAAGCGATCCAGAGTTCGGTCACCTCGATCAACGATCTCTACGGCCGCGAGGTCGGGACCATCGAGGGCTCGACCGCCGCGGGCTTTCTCGATGCGCGCGACATGCACCACGCGGGGTTTGTCGGGCTGGAACCGCTGATCGAAGCCTTCGCGAACGGGGAGCTCGACGCGGTGGTGTTCGACGCCCCGATCCTCGCCTTCTACGTCAACACCGACGGCGCCGGGATCGGCGAGATGGTCGGCCAGATCTTTCTGCGCGAGAATTACGGCATTGCGCTCCCCACCGGCAGCCCGCTTGCCGAGCCGATCAACCAGAGCCTGCTCAAGCTGCGCGAAGACGGTACCTACGACGCGATCTATCGCCGCTGGTTCGGATCGCCCGGTGGCTAGACGAAAGCCGCCGACCCTGCCAAGCTGACCCACCCCCTGTCCCAAATGGAGCCCGAAATGCGTAGATTATCCTCCCTTGCTTCGCTTCTGTTCGTCGTGCCGCTCGCGGCCTGTTTCGACGCCGAGATGACCCTCACGTTTCCCGACGGAGACTCGGCCGAGGCCACCATGGTGATGATCGCCTCGGCCGATTTCTACGAAATGTCCGCGACCGGCGGCGAGGCCTTCTGCGAGGACGGGGTCGAGGAAGCGCTGGAAGGCGGCAGCTACAGCTGCACCGAGACCTTTGCCGGCACGATCGACGAGGCGATCAGCAATCCCGATATCGGCGAGGGGATGACCATCGAACGGCGTGACGGCGGGCTGCTGTTCGTGTCTTTCGACCTCAGCGAGATCACCTCCGACATCGTCCCACCGGAAGAGGCCGGCGGAGAGGAGATGCTGGCGATGATGGCCGAGGCGTTCCAGGGCCACGCGATCACCATGAACGTCGGCGGCAGCGAGATCGTCGAGACCAATGGCGAAGTCTCGCCGGACGGCAAGATGGCGAGATTTGCGATCCCGCTCACCGCGATGATGACCGGCGAGATCGACCTGCCCGCGAGTTTCGACGTTCTGGTGCGGCCCGGCACCTGACCGGCGCCGGCCTCAGGGCCAGGGGCTGATCCCGATCACCGGGTCATGCAGGGCCATCAGCAGGCCCCAGGCCGCGATCCCGGCCACCACCCGGACAAGGCCGCCCGGCGTGATCTCCACGCGTCGGGCGGTTTGCGCGAGCCGCGACCAGTCGGCGCCGAGCTGGCGGCGCTTGCGACGGTCGATGATCTTCATGCCGAGGAGCGCGAAGCCGAAAAAGGTGCCGAACAGGATCACATGCGCCAGATCGCCGTTGGGCACGATATGGGCGCCGGCCCAGAGCCCGATGGCGGCCAGCAGGGGATGCCGCAGCCATCCGGCGATTCCGGCATGATCAGGGTCGAAATCGGCGTTGCGCGCCCCGCCGAAAGACAGCGGGTTGGGCCGGCCGATGGCCAGCGCGATGACAATTGCCGCCAGGGCATTGGCAAGGTACGGCACCCAGGTCTGCCACGGCAGCCGCGGCCAGAGCTCGACGAAGGGTGCACGGCCGGCGGCGCCGATCAGCCAGGCGAGCACCGCGACCGACAGCGCCGAATAGGCGAGCGTGAAGCCGCGCGCACCGATCAGCGCCACGATGCGCGCCTTGACGGCTGGGCGCACCGGGATCGCGTGGGTGACGAAGAAACCCGCGAAAGCGAGGCTGTATTCGAGCCAGCCGGTCATGCCTCGCCGCCTCGGGCGGAGAGGGTCCGGACCGCCTCGGCGAGGTCGAGCGGTGTGTCACAGACGCGGTCTGCGAGCGCGTGTTCGCTGTCGTCGCCGTAGCCCCAGCGGACCGCCAGCGCCGTCATGTCATTGGCCCGCGCCGCACGGTGGTCGTGCATCCGGTCGCCGACCATCAGCGCCGGCACATCGCCAAGCCCCAGCACCGCACGGGCATGGGCGAGCAGCGCGCCCTTGTCATTCCGGGTGCCGTCCAGCTCCGGGCCGAACTCGGCCTCGAAATACTGCGCGAGGTCGAAATGTGCGGTGATCCGGCGGGCGTAGGCATGCGGTTTCGCGGTCGCGAGGAACAGCCGGAACCCGTCGTCGCGAAGCTGCGTCAGGGCCTCGGGAATGCCGTCATAGACCCTGTTTTCGAACAGCCCGACATCCGTATAACGCGCCCGGTAATGCCCCAGGGCCGCCTGCGGATCGGCGACACCGAGTTGGGCGAAGGTGTCGACGAGGGCCGGGCCGATCGCCCAGGTCAGGCTGTCGGCATCCGGCGCCGCGTGGCCCATGGCCTCCAGCGCGTGCACGATGGACCGGGTGATCCCGGGCTTGGGATCGGTCAGCGTGCCGTCGAGATCGAGGAAAACCGGCATCATTGCGCAAACTCCAACCAACCGTTGCCCACCGCGTAGACCGCGAACGCCAGCACCGCCACGAGCGCTGCCGAGGCGCCGAGCGACAACCGGTGGCTCGCTGCGTGGGCCTCGTTTTCCCAACCTCGGGGCCGGATGCCCTTGAGGCGAAAGACCACCTGCGCCGCGAGATTGAGCGCTGCGATGTTGACCAGAACGGTGGTCAGCGCCTTGGCGGCCGGTATCCATTGGCCGGCACCGAGCAACAAGCCGAAGGCCGAGAGCGGCGGCAGCAGGGCCGCGGCCACCATCACCCCCACCAGCGCCGAAGTCTGGCCGCCCGCCACCATCAACGCCGCCGCCGCCCCCGAGGCGAGCGGCAGGGCGACGGTGAGCAGCGACAGCGGCGCGTCATAGGCCGAGACGACCGGGGCGATCCCGCCGCGCGTCGCCAGGCCAAGAAGAACGGCGGCCCCGACCGCGACGCCGAGACCCGCCCCGAGCGTGCGCAGGGCGATGAGCATCAACGGCCCAAGCCCGAGCGTGACCGCAAAGGCGAAGGCGATGATCGGTCCGAGCAGCGGCGCGATCACCATCGCCCCGATCACCACCGCGGTCTGGTCGTGGGAGAGCCCGATCGCGGCGACGACCGTGGCGAGGGCGGTCAGCACCAGGTAGTCGACCGTCAGCGCCGTGCCCTGGCGGATGTCCGAATAGATCTCTTCGCGTGCGCGCGCCGTCTCGCGCTGGGCGATGCGCTCCTGCTCGTCCTCGTCGCGCGCGCCGGGCAGGCTCGCCTCGACCGGCAGGGCGTCGAGCCGCCAGCCGCCGCGCCCGTCGAGCGCCTCGGAGATGGCGTCGAGGGTGCCCTGGGTATCGACCTCATGCAGGGCGGCGACGATCACCGCACGGTCGTCGCCCGCCGCCACGCGGTACCAGTTCGCCGCCTCCAGCGCGCCGAGACAGGCGCAGACTGCGTCGGCATCATCTTTGCCGACGACGATCTGGACCAGCCGCTCGCTCACGATGCCTCGTCGTAGAAGGGGGTCATCTGCGCGACGATCACGGCGTTCTCAGCGAGCGCCCGATCCATCAGCGCGCGCTCCTCCTCGGGGATGTCGTGCCCCTCGGCGAGCCGCTCCTCGAGCGTGCCGTAGCCCGAGACGTCGAGCGGTGCGAGATCGGCCTGTTTCAGGATCGCCACCGTCTCGCGCACCGCTTCCGCCTCATCGACGCCGGTGGCGTAGCACACCAGCGCCCCGCCGGTGGCCGCCTTCGGCAAGCCATCGCCCGGTTTGCGGCCGATCTCGACGAGCAGGGTGTAGACTTGCTGGGGTCGTTTGGGTTTGTCAGTCATTGAACCCACCCCGGTTCCTGAACAGTTCACTATCGTTGAACACGCCGATGACATCTTCAACGCTCTTGGGGGTCTGGAACGGGGCAATCGAGACGTATTCCACCCCAAGCTCCGAGGAGACTATGCCGCAAAACGCGTCTAGGTTTTCGAAGAACTCTTTGACCGCGAACTCCGTAACGCCAAAGAAGAACCCCGGCTTTCTGAGTGTGTCGAGGTCGGCGTGGGCGACAAACTGATTGCGCGCGGCTTTCACCTTTGCTGCGAATGCTGTCGTGTTGTTCGATAAGACCCGTATTTCCTCGCCGTGTCTTGAGTCACGTAACTTGGCCGCGAAGTACGGGACTGTAAGGTTTTTCTTTTTCCCAGTGACCTCTGGATCAATCAGACGAGCTGTTTTGAGGAAGATCAGTTCTGAGAGCCACCGTTGCAGATTCCCGAAGAACTCCTGAGCCTGCGACTGAAGAAGCCTGATTTTGTGGTGGTCCAGCAATGAGCCGAAGAAGATACCACTGTGAGTGGCAAACACGCGTTCAAGATCCCGAACCTCCGCTAGGAACCTTCGGAAGTCTTCCCGAAGTTGTGCCCGCTCGTCAGTCACGCAACAGCTCGTTGATGCCGGTCTTGGAGCGGGTCTTTTCGTCGACGCGCTTCACGATCACGGCGCAATAGAGACTGACGCCGTTCTTCGACGGCATCGAGCCGGCGACCACCACCGAGTAGGGCGGCACTTCGCCGTAGCTCACGTCGCCGGTCTCGCGGTCGACGATCTTGGTCGACTTGCCGATGAACACGCCCATGCCGAGCACCGAGCCTTCGCGCACGATGCAGCCTTCGACCACTTCCGAGCGTGCGCCGATGAAGCAATTGTCTTCGATGATCGTCGGCCCCGCCTGCATCGGTTCGAGCACGCCGCCGATGCCGACGCCGCCCGAGAGGTGCACGTGTTTGCCGATCTGGGCGCAGGAGCCGACGGTGGCCCAGGTGTCGACCATGGTGCCTTCATCGACGTAGGCCCCGAGGTTGACGAAGGAGGGCATCAGCACCACGCCGGGGGCGATATAGGCCGACTTGCGCACGATCGCATGCGGCACGGCGCGGAGACCGGCCGCACCCCACTCGTTTTCGCCCCAGCCGTGAAACTTCGAATCGACCTTGTCGTACCAGCTGCCGCCCTGCGGCCCGCCCGACTGCATCTCCATGTCTTTCAGCCGGAACCCGAGCAGCACCGCCTTCTTGGCCCATTGGTTCACCTGCCAGTCGCCGTCCGGCTGCTTTTCCGCCACCCGCAGCGTGCCGCTGTCGAGCGCGGCGAGCGTGTCTTCGATGGCGTCGCGGGTCTCGCCGGTGGTCGCGGGGGAGATCGCGTCGCGCGCCTCCCAGGCGGCTTCGATGGCGGCTTCAAGCTGGGCGTTCGACATGGGGGTGCTCCCTGGAATACGGTTCAGTCCTCGTTGGCCCCCGGCTATAAGGGCTGACACAGGCCCACGCAATGCGGCAGAGAACGAGAGCAGAGGAGAAGAGCAGTGACCCAGGACACCCGCCATCACCCGTTTCGACATTCCGGTCAGGACCGGGAGGCGGCGCAACAGACACCGGACACGCCGCAGACCCGCTCGGATGTCTACAAGCTCGCCTACGACGATCTCGATTTTCTCTTGCGCGACGAACTCAGGCCGGTGCGGTTGCAGCTCGAGCTTCTCAAGCCCGAGATGGTGATGCAGGAGGCGGGGATCGAATCGACCGTGGTGATGTTCGGCGGCGCCCGCATTCCCCGCCCCGAAGACGCGCATCTGGCAAAGACCAAGACCTTGGCCGAACTCAGCCGCTACTACGACGAGGCCAGGGAGTTCAGCCAGATCATCTCGCGCCGCGCGATGGAGAACGGCCACCGCTGCAAGGTGATCGTCTCGGGCGGCGGACCGGGGGTGATGGAAGCCGCGAGCCGCGGCGCGCACGACGTCGGCGGCAAATGCGTCGGGCTCAACATCGTGCTGCCGCATGAGCAGGCGCCGAACGAATATGTCACCCCGGAGCTGTGCTTCAACTTCCACTACTTCGCGATCCGCAAGATGCATTTCCTGATGCGGGCGGAGGCGCTGGTGTGTTTTCCGGGCGGGTTCGGCACGCTCGATGAGCTGTTCGAGGCGCTGACCCTGATCCAGACGAAAAAGATGCGGCGGATCCCGGTAATCCTGTTCGGCCGGGAGTTCTGGGAGCGGATCATCAACTGGGAGGCCCTGGCCGAGGCCGGCACGATCAGCCCGGAGGACCTGAACTTGTTCCAGTATGTCGAGACCGCCGAGGAGGCGATGGATATCATCGACGATTGGGAGAGCAGCTGCGAATTGGAGATCTCGCGGGATTTCTGAGCCGGCTGTGGGAGGGGTCTTGCTGGCCCGGATCGGTGAATACCGGGTTAACGGGATATTTTTTTCAGCCGCTGTCTTCGCCTAGAGCGTTGAAATACGTGACGTATTCGGGGAGTCCAGGAATCCGGAATTCCGGATTCCTGGTTCTGGTTGCAAAGCCGTCCCTCCGCCGGGTATCAGGCGGCCAAGGCGCCTTGCGAACCTCGCCCGGGGCAAGATGTCGCCGAAAACCCGCAATCCACTGAAGGCTTGGAAACGATGGGTCGCTATTGTTTCCGCAATGGAAACAATGGCAACTTATCCACAGAGTTGAGCCGTCACGCGCCGCCGGCGCCCGTGACATAGCCGCCGATGCGCACTTCGCCCAGCCCCGCCTCGGCCGCGATCTCGGCGCGGGATTTGCGGGCGCGTTCGGTGGCCGACTTGAGCTGTCCGCAAGCGGCCATGATGTCTTCGCCGCGCGGGGTGCGGATCGGCGAGGCGTAACCCGCCTTGTAGATGATGTTGGCAAAGGCCTTGATCCGCTCCGGGCTCGACCGCTTGTAGGGCGCGCCGGGCCACTCGTTGAACGGGATCAGGTTGATCTTGGCCGGGATCCCGCCGATCAGCCGCACCAGCCGGCGGGCGTCGTCATCGGTGTCGTTCACCCCGTCGAGCATGACGTACTCAAAAGTGATCCGCTCGCTGTTCGACAGCTTCGGATAGGCCTTCAGCGCGCCGAGCAGCGCCTCGATGTTCCAGCGCTTGTTGATCGGCACCAGCTTGTCGCGGGTCTCGTCGGTTGTGGCGTGGAAGCTGATCGCCAGCATGCATCCGATCTCCTCGCCGGCCCGAAAGATCTCGGGCACCACGCCGGAGGTCGACAGCGTGATCCGCCGGCGGCTGAGCGATATCCCCTCGCCGTCCATCGCGATCTTCATCGCGTCGCGCACGGCGTCGAAATTGTAGAGCGGCTCGCCCATGCCCATCAGCACGATGTTCGACACCAGCCGCGGACGCTCGCCCATGCCTTCGCCCGCCCGGGTCCAGTCGTCGAGATCGTCGCGCGCCAGCATGATCTGGCCGACGATCTCGCCCGCGGTGAGGTTGCGCACCAGCTTCTGGGTGCCGGTGTGGCAGAATGAGCAGGTCAGCGTGCAGCCGACCTGGGACGAGACGCAGAGCGTGCCCCGGTCGGTCTCGGGGATGTAGACGATCTCGACCTCGTGCCCGCCGGCGATGCGCACGAGATACTTGCGGGTGCCGTCGTCGCTCACCTGCTTGGTGACGATCTCGGGCAGGCGGATCTCGAAGGCCGCGTCGAGCCTGGCGCGGTAGTCCTTGGCAAGGTTGGTCATCTCGGCGAAGTCGCGCACGCCCTTCTGGTAGATCCACTGCCAGACCTGCCCGACCCGCATCTTCGCCTGCTTTTCCGGCGTGCCCGCCGCGATCAGCACCTCGCGCAGCGCCTCGCGGGTGAGGCCGACGAGGTTGACCTTGCCCGATCCCTCGGCCGCAGCGTTGCGCGGCAGGGTCAGGACATCCTGGGTGATCGGGGCGGTGGGGTCGGTCATCATATCCTCGCTGCGCGCCATATAGGTGTTTTTGCGGCCGCTGGAAACCATGAAGACCGGGGCGCGGAGCGCCGCGGCGGCCAGGGTCAGCATCCAGGCGACGGCGACCCGGCCGACGACCCGGACGATTGCGCGCCACGGTGAGAGGTCGGCAGCGCAGCAGAACCGGCAGGTTGGACGCGCGCCCGCCCAAGGCCCGGGGCGGCAACGGCCCGCCAGTCGAAGGGCCACGGGCGTGACAGGGCGATCAACACCGCAAGCGGTATCAAAACGTTGGTCGGGGAGATCCCCTGTTGCGGTCGTTCACGCTACGAGACGGGCGACGAAAAAATCGGCGCAGGTGGCGCAACCGCGGACAGGATTACTGGCAGCGCTGGCTGGCGTCTTCCACCGCGGCGGTGAAGCCGCGCAGCGAGAACGTGTCTTCGGTCCGGGTACCCTTGGTCGATACACCGACGACGACGGCATTTGCACCCTTCTTCATCGCGGCGATGATCGCGGCATCTTCATCGGAGTCGTGGGTCCAGGCCCACTCCCCTTCGGAGAACAACTGGAAGGTCTCGCTGCCGATCGCCACCGAAACGGGATTGTCCTTCTCGAACGGATAGCCACCGGTAAAGGACACCACGCCGGAGGCACCGGACTCGGCGAGGTAGCTGACGAAGAGCCGGATATCGCCCCGCCTGACGTTGTCGGCGACTTCGCCGTTGCGCGTATTCACCGTCTCGGTCGGAATCGACACGATCCAGCACTCTTTCGGGTTTTCCTCGACAAACACGTACCAGTCCGTGTTTGCGGCAACGAGATTGGTGCTCTCCTGCGCGAGGGCGCCGCCTGCGGCGAAACCAAACGCGACGATACCGATCAAATGCGCGACTTTTGCGATCATCCCCTGCAGCCTCCAGCTCTTCCTGCCCCGAACCCTTGAACCTTCCGCGCAACTGCGGTCTTGACCGGTCTGGGTTGTCAATTCGACACTGGCCCGGACCTTAACGTAAGACCCCGGGGTTGTGAAAGCCCCGTTGGCGGAAAACCGCGCGGTTCCCGGGGGATGGAGGGACAGCTATGAGAGATCCCGTTGCACTGGTCGAGATCTGGCGCGGTGACCGCGTGGAATCCCTACATCTGGGGCATGCGGTGGTCTGGGGATCGGACGGTCTGATCGAGAGCTGGGGCGACGCCCGGGCGGTGATCTACCCGCGGTCGGCGGCCAAGATCATCCAGGCCCTGCCGCTGATCGAGAGCGGCGCGGCGGATGCGGCCGGGCTCGGGACCGAGCAGCTCGCGCTCGCCTGTGCTTCGCATAACGGCGATGCGATCCACACCGGCAAGGTGGAAGCCTGGCTCGCGGCGATCGGGCGCGGCGAAGACGATCTGCGCTGCGGCGCGGATGTCCCGATGGGCGCCGAGACGGCGCAGGCGATGCGCTGCGCACACATCGAGCCGCGGCAGGTGCACAACACCTGTTCCGGCAAGCACGCGGGCTTTCTGACGCTCGCAAAGCATCTCGGTGCCGGGCCCGACTTCACCGATCATGACTACATCGATATCGACCATCCGGTGCAGATCGCGGTGCGCGCGGCCTGGGAGGAGGTGACCGGCGAACCGGTACAGGGCTGGGCGGTGGACGGCTGCTCGGCGCCGAATTTCGCCACCACGCTCGCGGGCCTCGCGCGGGCGATGGCGTTTGTCGCATCCGCCCGCCCCGACGACCTGCGCCCGGGCGCCCGCGCCGCCGCCCGGCTTCGCATGGCGATGGCGAAACACCCCGAGCTGGTGGCGGGCGAGGGGCGGGCCTGTACCCGTCTCATGCGGGCGATGACCGGTGGCATCGTGGTCAAGACCGGAGCCGAAGCGGTCTACGTCGCCATGGTGCCCGACGCGAAGGTCGGGATCGCGCTGAAGATCGCGGACGGCGCGACCCGTGCCTCGGAAGCGGCGATTACGGCGCTCCTGGTGCGCCACGGCGCACTCGACCGCGACCACCCGGAGGTGCACAGGCTGGCCGAGGCGCCGATCGTGAACTGCCGCGGGATCACGACCGGGGGCATCCGCCCGGTCGCCGGGCTGATCGGCTGAAGCATCTGGAAATCGGCGCGTGCCTCAAGGGTGGCCCGACGGGCGTCAGTCGGTGCTCTCCAGCCCCTCGGGCTCACCGGCGACGACGAATCGCAGCGCTTCCGGCTGAAACAGAGCCGCAGCGACCCGGTTGATTTCGTCCAGTGTGACCGCTTCGATCCGGGCATTGCGGCTCGTGACGTAGTCGGGGCTGCGCCCGTCGAGCTGCATCCCGACCAGAATGCGCGCGATCGGCGCGTTGCCGTCGAACCGCAGCGGGTAGGCGCCGGTGAGATAGGTCTTGGCCGCCGCAAGCTCTTCGGCGGTGACCCCGTCGCGCGCGATCTTTGCCCATTCGTCGCGCACGACCTGAATCGTTTCGGCCATCCGCGGATTGACCGTGGAGACCACCCCGATCAAGGCTTCGGAACGGTCGGAATCGATCAGGTAGGTGCGGATGCCGTAGGTGAGCCCGCGTTTCACCCGCACCTCTTCCATCAGCCGGCTGTTGAAGCCCGATCCGCCGAAGATCGTGTTGAGGATATAGGCGGCGAAGAAGTCTGGGCTGTCGATCCCGATCCCCGGTTGCCCGAAATGGGCCACCGACTGCGGCGAGGGAAAGGGCGTGACGGTGACGCCGCCGCTCGCGCCGAAAGGCACGTCCGGCGGCATCGGGGCGCCGGTCTCCGGCAACTCGCCGAGAAGCCCGTCGATCAACGCGCCAAGCTCGTCGGGGGTGATGTCGCCGACGGCGGAAATGAAAACGCGGTCGCGGGCGATGGTCCGCGCGAAGGCATCGAGGATGTCGTCGCGGGTGAGCGCGGCGACGCTCTCCGGCGTGCCGCTGTCATAGCTGCCGTAGGGGTGATCGCCGTAGGCCATCGCGTTGAACGCATCGGCTGCAAGGGCGTTGGGGTCGGTCGCCCGGCTCTTGAGATGCGACAGCACCTGGCCGCGCACCCGCTCGATCGCGTCCGGATCGAACCGGGGGGTCATCAGTGCCGCCCGCAGAAGCGCCATCGCCTCGTCGCGGTTTTCGGTCAGCACTTCGGCCGAAATCGAAACGCCGTCATCGCCGGCATCGAACCGGAAGTTGGCGGCGAGCGCCTCTCTGGCCGTCGCGAAGGCCCGCGCGTCCATCTCGCCGGCGCCTTCCTCGAGCAGCCCGGTCATCAGGTTGACCGCCCCGCGCTTGCCCGGCGCGTCGAGCGAGGTGCCGCCGCGAAAGTGGATCTCCAGCGCGACGAAGGGAATCGAATGCTCTTCGACCAGCCAGGCCTTGAAGCCGTCGGGCGAGGAAAGGGTCTGGATGTCGATCTCGGCCCGGACCGGGAGCGCGGCGATCAGGACAAACAGGAGGGCCGTTGCAAAGCGCTTCATTCTTCACCTTCTCCGCCTTCGGGCATCAGCCAGCCGGTGACGGAGGCCTTTTCGTCGAGCACCTGCGCGGCGACCCGCATCACGTCCTCGGGGGTGACCGCCTGCAACACCTCGGGCCAGGCCGCCACGTCGGCGAGACTGAGCCCCGATGTCAGGGCGCGGCCGTAGCGCTCGGCAAGGTCGCTGACATCGTCGAGCGCGTAGATCTCGCGGGCGCGGATCTGCATCTTGATCCGGTCGAAGGCCTCGAGGTCGGGGCCCTCGTCCATGAATTGCCCCAGTTGCGCATCGAGCGCCGCCTCGGCCTGCGCGAGGCTCACGCCCTCGGCCGGCACCACCACGAAGGAAAAGGTGCTGTCGTCGAACGCGACGGAAGAATAGCCGGCACTGGCATAAACCGCCGTGTTGGTGTCGAATTGCAGAGCCTGGCCGAGCACCGAGGTCGCGCCGGACCCGCCCAGCAATTCCGCCAGGAACACCAGCGCGGCCGCATCCTCCTGCGCGCCCGACTTGCGCCCCGGGGCGAGATAGAGCCGCGTCAGCGACGGTTGGGCGACGCGTTCATCTTCCATCACCAGTCGGCGGGCGGCGCGCGAGGGAGGTTCCTGCGGCCGCACCCGCGGGCCCAGCCCCTCGGTCGGGGCCAGCGGCCCGTAATGTTCTTCGGAAAGCGCGCGCACCGCATCTGGCGTGACGTCGCCGGCGACGATCAGGATCGCGTTGTTGGGGGCGTAGTAGCGTTGGTAGAACGCCAGCGCATCGGCCCTGTCGAGCCCCTCGATCTCGGATTTCCAGCCGATGATCGGGATCCCGTAGGGGCTGTTGCGGAACAGGGCCGCGCGCATCGATTCGTAGAACAGCGCGCGCGGCTCGCTGTCGGTGCGGGTCGCGCGTTCTTCGAGGATCACGTCGCGTTCGGTCTCCACTTCCTCGGGCGTGAGCACGAGGTCGCGCATCCGGTCGGCTTCCATTTCCATCATCAGCCCGAGCCGGTCGGCGGCGACGCGCTGGAAATAGGCGGTGTAGTCGGTCGAGGTGAAGGCGTTGTCGGAGCCGCCATTGGCTTCGACCACCCGCGAAAACGCGCCCGATTCGAGATCGTCGGTGCCCATGAACATCAGGTGTTCGAGAAAATGCGCGATCCCGGATTTGCCCGGCGGCTCATCGGCGGAACCGGTGAGATACCAGACCATGTGAACCACGACCGGGGCCCGGTGGTCTTCGATCACCACCACGCCCATGCCGTTGTCGAGCTCGAAATCGGTGACATTGCCCGCGGCCTCGGCGGGAAGCGTGAACATGGTCAGCGCACCGACCAGCCCCGGGGCAAGGGACATCAACGAAAGCCGCATCGAAACCTCCTCGGTTTTCGCTCAAGTTAGCGGTCGCGGAACATCCTGCAACCGCCGCACGCGGGGATGTGATGGCTGGTGTTGCCCGAAAGGCGGATCAGAATTCCTTGATCTCGGGATCGGGCGGCGCCGAGGGCGTCCAGACGCCCATCTTGCGCAGGCGCTCAAGCTCGAGATGCTGGTCGAGCGACATCGGCTTGTAGCTGGAATAATAGACGTTCACGCTGAACAGCCGCTCGAGCAGGCGGCCGTTGTTCTCGCGGCGCCATTCCAGGTCTTCGGCGGCGAGGGTGTCGCGGATGTCGCCCGGCACGCCGTAGCGGGCGGCATGGGCGAGCAGCCCCTGTTCGCCGGCAAAGATCGTGCCGCGCTCGAGCCGGTCGGGATTGCCGCCCAGCGCGGCGACCGCATCGGCCTGCGGCGTCGGGTCGACGAGGTTCTTGCCGCCCGGCGTGGGGGCCGGCAGCGCCGCGTAATCTTCCGGCGCCTGCAGCGGCTTGGACGGCAACACCGAAAACTCATCCGGCGTCGTGGTCTTGATATTCATCAATTCGGGGTCGCCCCCGCTGCATGCGGTGAGCACCACAAATCCGGCCAAAGCCGCGAATCGCTTTGCCAACATCCCCCGCATGGATGTCTCCTTAACCCAAGTTCGGCCCTTCTTAGCGCATGAGAACCGGCGCGTCACGGGGTCTTCTGCGCCGGTGTGGGACCGGTGAACAGCGCAAGCCCGATCGCACCGACAAACACGCAGATATCGGCGATGTTGAACGACCAGGGGTTGGCGATGCCGCAGCAGGTGACATTGAGGAAATCGGCCACCGCGCCGTAGAGCAGCCTGTCGACCACATTGCCGAGCGCGCCGCCGACGAGAAGCCCGGCGAAAAACTGCGCGCGGGTCGCCAGCCTTTCGTGCCGCACCCACCACACGACCCAGACCGAGATCGCAACGGCGAGCGCCACAAGCCCCCAGCGCATGAGCTCGGACCCCGAAGCGCCGAGACCGAAATTGACCCCGCGATTCCACGCCATGCGGAACTCGATGAAGCGGGGCAGAACCTCGATCCGGCCGACGGTCTTGAGATCGAGGCCCTGGACCACCCAGGCCTTGCTGACCTGGTCGGCGACAAGTGTCGCGGCTGCGGTGATCCAGAGGGCTTTCATCTCAGTGCCGGAAGTGGCGCATGCCGGTGAAGACCATGGCGAGCCCCGCCTCGTCCGCCGCCGCGATCACCTCCGTATCGCGCATCGAGCCGCCGGGCTGGATCACGCAGGTCGCCCCCGCGGCGGCGGCTTCCATCAGCCCGTCGGGGAAGGGAAAGAAGGCATCCGACGCGACCGCAGACCCGATGGCCGGGCTTTCCGGCAGCCCTTGCTCCTTGGCCATGCGGGCCGCCTTGACCGCGGCGATGTTGGCCGAATCGAGCCGGCTCATCTGCCCCGCACCCACGCCCACGGTGGCGCCGTTCTTGACATAGACGATGGCGTTCGACTTCACGTGCTTGGCCACCTTCCAGGCAAACAGCAGATCGTCGAGCTGGGCCTCGGTCGGCGCCAGTTTCGTCACCACCTTGAGGTCGCCGCGCGCGACGAAGCCGTTGTCCTTGTTCTGCCAGAGCTGGCCGCCCGAGACCTGGCGCAGTGTCATCCCGCCCTGGCGTGGGTCGGGCAGGCCTGTCGTGGTGAGCAGCCGCAGGTTCTTCTTCGCCGCAAACACAGCCTTGGCCTCATCGCAAGCGCCGGGCGCGATCACCACCTCGGTGAAGATCTGCGCGATGGCTTCGGCCGTCTCCGCGTCGAGCGGCTGGTTCAGCGCGACGATGCCGCCGAAAGCACTGGTGCGGTCGCAGTCGAACGCCTTGCGGTAGGCCTCCAGGAGCGTCGCCCCCCGGGCCACGCCGGAGGGGTTGGCGTGTTTGATGATCGCCACCGCCGGCCCGTCCTCGGGCGCGAATTCCGCCACCAGCTCGAAGGCCGCGTCGGTGTCGTTGATGTTGTTGTAGGAGAGCTCCTTGCCCTGGTGCTGCACCGCCGTCGCCACACCCGGCCGGGCACTGCCGTCGGTGTAGAACGCCGCCTGCTGATGCGGGTTTTCGCCGTAGCGCAGGGTCTGGGCGAGCTTGCCCGCCACCACCCGGCGGCGCGGCGTGGTCACCCCGATGGCCTCGGCCATCCAGGTCGAGACCGCGGCATCGTAGGCCCCGGTGCGCGCGTAGGCCACCTGCGCCATCTTCTTGCGGAACTTCGGGCAGGTCGCGCCCTTGTGCTGATCCATGTCTCCGATCAGCCGGTCGTAATCCTCGACATCGACGATGGTGGTGACGAAGGCGTGGTTTTTTGCCGCCGCGCGGATCATCGCCGGCCCGCCGATGTCGATGTTCTCGATGCAGGTGTCGTAATCGGCGCCCTTGGCCACCGTTTCTTCGAACGGGTAGAGATTGACCACCAAGAGGTCGATCGGCCCGATCCCGTGCTCTTCCATCGCCGCGACATGGGCGGGGTTGTCGCGCAGCGCCAGCAGCCCGCCGTGCACCATCGGGTGCAGGGTCTTGACCCGCCCGTCCATCATCTCGGGAAAGCCCGTCACCTCGGCGACGTCGCGCACCGCGACCCCGGCAGCGCGCAGCGCCTTGGCCGAACCGCCGGTCGTCAGGATCTCGACCCCGCGCGCCGCGAGCGCTGCGCCAAGCTCGGCAAGCCCGGTCTTGTCGGAAACGGAAATCAGCGCGCGGCGAATGGGCAAAAGGTCGGTCATGTCAGTCCCTCAGGTCTTCAAGCAATGCGGGCAGGTCTTCGTCCATCACCAGGTCGCGCAGGCCCACGGGGGTGTCCTGCGCCTTGGCGAGCGACCAGCGGATGCGGGTCGCATAGTCCAAAGCGACGCCGGAGAGAACCACCTGTTTCGCTGCACGCGGCTCGAGCCGGCCCTTTTCGAGGAACACCGAGGGTTCGAGCTGGAGCCGGTACTTGCCTTCGTAGCGCAGCACCCAGATCTCGCCCGACTTGAGGGCAAGGCTGACGGCGGTGCCGCCGAGATCGAGCGAGGCATCGACATCGGGGTGCAAATGGAACCGCAGCGAAAACGGGATGCCGCGTTCGCGCGACAGGGCGGCGTCGAACTTCTCCTTTTCCGCGTCGGATACGGCGGCCAGGGTTTCTTCGCCGTGGATCATCCGCCCGTCGCTCGACATCTCGATCCGGCGGACATGACCGAGCCCGTGGCTGTGCATGTAGCCGTCATGGCCGGCGACGATTCCGGTGAGCCCGTCATCGACCAGCGTTTGCGCGTGAACCTCGTGCGACCCCCCGGTCAGCCGCAGGAATTCGCCGTCGCCGACCAGGCGCGAAGACGACATCCCGTCGAGACCGAGCACCGAATGCGACGGCGTCGCCCGCCCGGCCTTGTGCCAGTTGGGCCCGAACTCGGCGCCGGAGCCGCAGCTGACGATCATCGGCCGGCGCCCGGAGGTCACCTCGATCGCCAACGTCGAGGCATGGGCATTGAACGCGGCTTCGCCCTGGGGCGGCGGGGCCGCGTCCATGATCAGCGAGGTCCGCCCGCCGTGCAGCCGGGCAAAACCCATCGCGAGGCCGTGGCTCGCGGCGCGACGCACACCGGAGGTGGCCAGCGCCTGGTCGAGCCGTCCCTCGGTGCCGCGTCCGCCGCCGTGAAACCGCGCGAGCCCGCCGTCGGCGTGGCGCAGGGCGCGCAGGGTGGGGGCGATTCGCTCGATTGCGTGGGCATGCTCCGGTCGCGCGATCCGCCCGCTCTCGGCCAGCGTGAGGGCGGCCCAGTTGAGCAGGGTGAACACCTCGAGCAGGTCTTCCGGGTTCCGGGTCGGTACGCCGCCCTGATCGTCGACCTGTGCGGCACATTCCGCGGCGAGCCCCTCGGCCGCCAGATCGACGTGCCCCTCCATGCCCTTGACCGACAGCCCGGCGTAGATCAATCCGGTGAGCGCCTCGAACCGGGGCAGGCCGGCAGGCGCCGCCGACCAGCGTTTCGCCAGAAACAGGGTCTGCTGGGCCAGCGAAAGGTGAAACGCCTTGGCATTGGGATCGGGTTGGCCGGCAAGCAGCAGCACACCGTGGTTGATCCAGCGGATGATTCGCCGGCCGGCGAGATCCGGCGTCCAGCCCGGTCCGCGCCCGTTGCCGTAGCGCTCGATCCATTCGAAGGTCCAGTCCTGGGCGGTGTCGCGCGCGAAGCGGTCGCCGAGGGCGGCGAGATCATCCATCCAGCCGAACCCCTGCAACGCATCGGTGAACCCCGGCGAGGGCGGCGGCACATCCCAGACCGACCGTTCGTTCAGGTCGACGAGATGGCCCGCCAGCATCACCTGGCCGGACACCAGCTGCTGGCCCCTGGAAATGCGGCCGATCGTGCGCGGTTCGGGTTGCGTGAGAAATCCGGTCGGCGGGCGCATCTTCGCAACCCGCCGGGCGTGCCAGCGGTTCTGCCAACGGGTCATGCGCTGGGACCAGGAAACGCGCTCTGCCACTGGATCGTTTCGCCTCGAGTTGCTTCGCCACCTTTGCAAGGGCTTGTCGGAATCATACAGGGGCCGGGCGGGGGTGTCACCCGCGCTGGCGCAGGCAGGCGATGTAGAACCCGTCGATACCGCCATGTTCTACCCAGTGGTCCGGCCTGAGCCTGAGCCCGCCCTCGCCCGAGATCCAGCCCGGGTCGATCCCGGGCCGGTCCAGCGCCGTCCGGTCGACCCGCAGGTCCGGGTGTCGGACGCAGGCATCGCGCACCTGTTCCTCGCCCTCGTCGATCAGCAGCGAACAGGTGCAATAGACCAGCCGCCCCCCCGGCTTGAGCATCCCCAGCGCCCGGTCGATCAGATGTTGCTGGAGTTCGAACAGACCGGGGAAATCGCTGCCATCCTTGGCGTGGGGCAGATCCGGGTGGCGGCGGATCGTGCCGGTCGCAGAGCAGGGCGCGTCGAGCAGGATCGCGTCATAGGGACCGCCTTCGAACGCCAGCGCGTCGGCGGCGACGAGTTCGGCCTCCAGCCCGGTGCGGGCCAGGTTCTCGGCGACGCGGGCCAGGCGGCCCGACGAGATATCGACGGCGGTCACCTCGGCTCCGGCGGCGGCGAGCTGCATCGTCTTGCCGCCGGGGGCAGCGCAGAGATCGAGCACCCGCTCGCCCGGTTGCGGCGCGAGGATCTGCACCGGAATGGCCGCGGCCGCATCCTGGACCCACCAGTCGCCGGTCGCGAAGCCGGCCAGCGCCGAGACCTGGCCGGGGTTATCCAGCCGCACCGATCCGGTGGGCAGAACCCGGCCGCCGAGCCGGTCGGCCAGCGCCTGCGGATCGCCTTTCGGGGTGAGATCGAGCGGCGGGGATGCCGCCTGAACCGCCTCGATCGCTTCGACCACCGGCTTGCCGTAATCGTCGATCAATGGCTTGCGCAGCCATTTCGGCAGCCGCGGCACCGGCAGGGTGCTCCACTTCGCCGAGTCCTCTGCCACCTTGCGCAGAACCGCGTTGACCAGCCCCGCCAGTCCGGCGGTCTTGCGGTCGCTCCGGGCGATCTCGACCGCGGCATTGACCACGCCATGTGCCGGCGCGCCCTCGGCACAAATCTCCGCCACAGCGAGGCGCAACAGGGTCATCACCCGGGCCGGCGGGCGTTTTTTCAGGTGAGGGCCCAGCATCCGGTCGGACCGGTCGAGCATTCGCAGCGCGACGGTGGCCAGCCTTTGTGCCCGGGCGCGGTCTTCCGCGGCGAGACCGGCAAGCCGTTTCGGCAGGACCTCCGAGAGAAGACGGCGATCCTCAAGCACGTCGCTCATCAACATGAGCGCCGCCTTGCGCGCCACACTCGCTTCGCTTGCCATCCGCGATCCTTTGCCTTTGGTGCTCCGTGGCCTATACCAACGCCACCACACAGGAAAGACGCAGATGAGCGAAGACCAGGAACGCAAGCTGCCGCCGGAAGCGATCCGCGCCCTCGCCGAGGCCGAGGAACGGCGCCGCAAGGCCAGGACGGCGGAAATGCCGCCGGAATACGGCGGCCGGGACGGGCCGGAGCCAACCCGGTTCGGCGACTACGAGAAGAAGGGAATCGCTGTCGATTTCTGAGCCCGGGCGAAGCCGGCAGGCGGTTTCGAAAGCGTTACCACCTGAGGATTTGGCCCGGAAAACGGAACGGTTTCAATCGGATGCACGGTTTTCAGGATTCCGGAATTCCGGAATCCCGGTAAAGTGAAATTCGGTCCAGACGCGATTCCCTCTGCAAAAACCGGTCAGAGCCCCAGCACATCCACCATGTCGTAGCTTCCCGGGTGTCGTCCGATGCCCCAAAGCGCCGCCTTGAGCGCGCCGCGGGCAAAGATCGCGCGGTCGGTGGCGACATGCCGCAGGATCACCCGTTCGCCGGGGCCGGCAAAGATCACGTCGTGCTCGCCGACGATGTCGCCGCCCCGGATCGCCGAAAAGCCGATATGGCCATCCTCGCGCGCGCCGGTGATGCCGTCGCGGCCGCGGTCGGCCACCCGGTCGAGCTGCACGCCGCGCCCCTCGGCGGCCGCTTCGCCCAACATCAGCGCCGTGCCCGAGGGCGCATCGACCTTGTGCCGGTGATGCGCTTCGACCACTTCGATGTCGAAGGCCTCGTCGAGCGCCTGGGCGACCTTGCGGGTGAGCTGAACCAGCAGGTTCACCCCCAGCGACATGTTGCCGGCGCGGATGATGGTGGCATGGCGGGCGGCGGCGTCGAGTTTGGCGAGATCGTCGCCCCTGAGCCCGGTGGTGCCGATCACGTGCACCGCGCGGGCCTGCGCGGCCAGTCCGGCCAGCGCGACGGTGGCGGCCGGCGCGGTGAAATCGATCACCGCCTGGGCCTTCGCCATTGCCTCCAGCGCATCGTCGGTGACGGTGACGCCCATCGCCGGCCCGCCCATCGCCGTGCCGATATCCTGGCCGATCCAATCGTGCCCCGGGCGCTCCAGCGCGCCGACGAGCCGCGCCGCCGGGCTTTCGTCGACGAGCTTCACCAGCATCTGCCCCATCCGGCCGGAGGCACCGTTGATCACGATCCCAGGCAATTCGCTCATCTCGCTCTCCCGTTTTTCTAGGGTCTAAGCCCTGTTGTCACCGCGCACAATCGGGCATAGATGCCGCCTATGTCAAAACACCGTTCCCATCATGGCCAGGGCCCTTCGCAGCGCCAGCTTCGCGTCGGCGAACTGATCCGCCGCACAATTTCCGATGTGCTGATGCGCGGCGAGGTGCACGACCCGGATCTGACCCGGATGTCGATCACCATCGCCGAGGTCCGGGTCTCGCCCGACATGCGCGTGGCCACCGTCTACGTGATGCCGCTCGGCGGCGACCGCCGCGACGAGGCCATTGCCGCCCTCGCGCGCCGGAAGGGCGAGCTGCGTCACCATGTCGGCAAGGCCACCACCCTGAAACACACGCCCGATCTGCGCTTCATGATCGACGAGACCTTCGACCGGATGGACGAAACCCGCCGCCTGCTTGCCGATCCCAAGGTGCAGGCGGACCTGGGCCACGACGAGGAAGAGTAATGGCGCGCAGAAAGAAGGGGCGCGACGTTCACGGCTGGCTGGTCGTCGACAAACCCGCGGGGCTCACCTCGAACGCCGTGGTGAACAAGGTGCGTTGGGCCTTCGACGCGAAGAAGGCCGGCCATGCCGGTACGCTCGATCCGGAAGCGACCGGTGTGCTCGCCGTGGCCCTCGGCGAGGCGACGAAAACGGTACCCTATGTCACCGACGCGCTGAAAGCCTACCGGTTCACCGTTGCGTTGGGCCAGGCAACCAACACCGACGACGCCGAAGGCGCGGTGATCGCGTCGTCCGACGCGCGGCCGACCGACGACGAGATCCGCGCGGCGCTCAAGGCCTTCGAGGGCGAAATCATGCAGGTGCCGCCGAAATTCTCGGCGGTGAAGATCGACGGCGAACGCGCCTACAAGCTGGCCCGCGACGGCGAGGATTTCGAGGTGCAGGCCCGCCCGCTCTGGGTCGACGAGATCGAGCTGGTGGGCCGGCCCGACGCGGACCACGCGGTGATCGAGATGATCTGTGGCAAGGGCGGCTACGTGCGCGCCGTGGCCCGCGACCTCGGTGCGGCGCTGGGCTGTCATGGCCATGTCGCCGCGCTGCGCCGGGTCTGGTCCGGGCCCTTCGAGGCCGAAGACGGGATCAGCATGGAGCGCGTCGAGGAGCTGGCGAAATCGCCTGAACTAGACACTTATCTGCGCCCGCTCGAAGAGGGGTTGGCCGATCTGCCGGAACTGAAAGCCACGGTCGAAGGCGCGGCCCGCCTGCGGCATGGCAACCCCGGCATGGTCATCGCCTCGGACGTCGACTACGGCGACGAAGCCTGGGCGAGCCTCAACGGCAAGGCGGTGGCGGTGGGGATCTACCGCTCGGGCGAATTGCACCCGAGCCGGGTGTTCAACCGGTAAGGCGGTGCGGCAAGGGGTTTCGAAACCCTTGGCTTGGCAGCCCGCTTCGAAACGCGTTCTGCGCTCAATGAATGACGTCGAGCACCGGGTCCGGCACCGCCGGCGCTGCGCCGATCTGGTAGGCGGCGCGCACCTTGGCCTCGGCCGCCGTGAGCGCGTCTTCGCTGTCGGCATGGATCACGCAGAGCGCATCGCCTTGCGAAACCGTCACACCGAGATCGACAAGGCCGGTGATCCCGACCGCGGGGTTGATGACGTCATCCGCCCGCCGCCGCCCGCCGCCAAGCTCGACCACGGCGAGGCCGATATCGCGCGACTGGATCGCCGCGACGTGGCCGGACGCCAGCGCCACGACCGGCCGGGTGATCTTCGCCTTGGCAAGGTATTTTTCGTGGTCTTCGACGAAATCCGCAGGGCCCCCAAGCGCGGCCACCATGCGCCCGAAAACCTCCGCCGCAGCCCCGCTTTCGAGCATCTGCCGCGCCGTCGCCAGACCCGCGTCCCGCGTCTCGGCAAGCCCGCCGATCACCAGCATCTCGCCCGCGAGCGCCAGCGTCACAGTCTCGAGCCGCCCGTCGCGGGCCGCCCCGGTCAGGAAATCGACCGCATTGGCCACTTCGAGCGCATTCCCCGCCGCCGAGGCCAGCGGCTGGTTCATGTCGGTGATCAGCGCGTGGCACCCGAGCCCGGCTTCACGCGCAACCCCGGTGATGCTTTGCGCGAGCTCCACGGCTTTGTCGACCGTCGCCATGAAGGCGCCATTGCCCGCCTTCACATCCATCACCAGACCTTCGAGCCCGGCCGACAGCTTCTTCGACAGGATCGAGGCGGTGATGAGCGGCACCGATTCCACCGTCGCGGTCACGTCACGGATGCCGTAGAACCGCTTGTCGGCGGGCGCGAGATTGGCGGTCTGGCCGATGATGGCACAGCCCACCTCGCGCACCACCTTGCGGAACAGATCGTTGTCGGGTGTGCTCACGTAGCCCGGGATCGTGTCCATCTTGTCGAGCGTGCCGCCGGTGTGGCCGAGGCCCCGCCCCGAGATCATCGGCACGTAACCGCCCGCGGCCGCCACGATCGGGGCCAGCATCAGCGAGACATTGTCGCCGACGCCGCCGGTCGAGTGCTTGTCGACCACCGGCCCGGGCAGGTCCCAGGCGAACACGTCACCCGAATCGCGCATCGCCAGTGTCAGGGCGGCGGCCTCGGCATGGGTCATTCCGTTGAAGAAGACGGCCATCGCAAAGGCTGCGACCTGGCCTTCGCTGGCCGCGTCCGAGGTGATCCCCTCGACCATGAAGGCGACTTCGGCGGGATCGAGCGCCATCCCGTCGCGTTTGCGGCGAATGATTTCCTGGAACAGCATGGCGGCCTCCTGAGGGGTCCATTTTGACCCATTGGAAAAACTTCGCAAGGGGTCGTGCTTGCGAAATCGGCCGCGTCCGGTCACAAACCGCCCATGATCACGCGCATGCATACCAAGGACGACGCGCCCTCGGTGGCGGTCTATTCCGATTGTGAGCGTTACCGCTACGAACTCACCCGGACCTGGGATCCGTCGGGTCGAAAGGCGCTGTTCGTGATGCTGAACCCCTCGACCGCGACGGAAGTGCAGAACGATCCCACCGTCGAGCGCTGCGAACGCCGCGCCCGGGCCCTGGGGTTCGGCGCCTTTCGGGTGACCAACATCTTCGCCTGGCGCGACACCGATCCGAGGAAGATGCGTGCCGCCGATGATCCGGTCGGGCCGGCCAACGACAGCGCGATTCGCGCGGGCGCGGTCTGGGCCGATCAGGTGATCTGTGCCTGGGGTGCCCACGGTGCCCACCTCGACCGCGGCCCGCAGGTGGAGGCGCTGCTCCGCGACACTTCACGCCGGCTCTACCACCTCGGCCTCACCAAGGCCGGCCACCCCAAACACCCGCTCTACATCGGTTATGCACGCCAGCCGGAACCCTGGCCGTGACCGGGGAGACGCGGGGAGGCACGAACCCGAGGGAGAGAAAGATGGACAGCGAACAGGCCAACGCGATCGGAGCGGAACTCGAAGCGCTGCGCGCGGAGATCAAACGGCTGAACGAACAGCGCTACTTCCGCTACGAAAGCTCGGTCTTCTGGGTCGCGGTCTGGAGCCTTGCGCGCGGGTTGTTTTTCGGCCTCGGCTCGGCACTGGGTGCCACCATCCTTCTGACCTTTGTCGTCCGCATGTTGGGGTCGATCGACTTCATCCCGATCCTCGGCGGCTGGGCCGAGCAGATCATCGAAGAGATCCAGAAGAACGGTCCGCAGTGAAGCGGGAAAGCGCGCGCGGCGGCGTGCCATGCCTCCCGAAGAATGAACGAAATGCTCACGCGTTCCATCTGCAACCCTTTGATATTGCTTGACACCGTCGTGAGCTATCGAAGCATTTCCCTAGGGGACTAGGGGACTAGGGGACTAGGGGACTAGGGGACTAGGGGACAGGCCCGCAGTGGGACGGCGGAGCCGCTGCCGGCTTCGCCGTGCCATGCGAAGGGCTCACCCGTGGACCGACACCGCTTCCGCCATCGCATGGCTCCGGGCCGAGGCGCTCTTCCGGCTGACGATGGCGGGTGCTTCGCGGATCAGCCGATCGTCGGTCAGCGCATGCACCATGAACAGCGCGAAATCGGTTCGCCGAACGATATCCGACGCCAGCACCGGGTCGCCGACATGCGACGACCAGAGCGGCAGGCCCTCGCTCGCGCCTTCTTCGAGTTCCGGGCCGCGCACGACAGTCCAGTCGCTATCGGAGGCGAAGATCATGTCGGTCGCGCGTACCTGGTCGGAAATGTCGGCCAATCGCGTGACCCAGGCGAAGAAGGTGAGCACGTTGAACACGAGCCTTTGACGGAGGCTGTAACGATCCTTGCCATCCCGGGTAATATGGAGACCGCAGGAGAAGATCAGCCGCGCGCCGGGCTCGGCATGATCCAGCACCGCGCGGGCCGTGCCGCTGGCGTAGTCGGTGAAGCCCCAGGGGGCGAGCACGGTGAGCACGCCGTCGCAGCCCTTCACCGCCTGTGACACAACCGATGGGTCGTCGGTTCGGCCGGGATAGAGACTGATCCGGCCCTTGAAGCGGTCGAGCTTGCCGACGCTCTCGGGCCGGCAGACGCCGACCACGTCGAAACCGCGGTCGAGGGCATGTTGGGTCATGTATTGGCCGAGCTTGCCGGAAATGCCGATGATGCAGATGCGTTTCATGGGTTTGATCCTTTGTTTTCGTGAAAAGGGGCGGGGGCTCGGGAACCCCCGAGTTTGTGTCAGGCGAAGGCCGGCGCTGCGGCGCGGGGCGAAGGGCGCGGTCCGCGCAGGATCAGCCAGAGCGCGAAGCCGACCTCGGCGAAGGTGACGATGGCGAGGAACACGCCCGTCACGGCGGCCAGCGCGGCCGACCCGGGGAAAACGAAACCCGAAAGCGTGTCGAGCGTGTAGCCCACCGCGCCAAGCGTCATGGCGTGGCCGAGCAGACGGGGGTAGACACCCGAGCGCGCCACGAGCTGGCCGAGGATCGCGAGGTGCAGGGTGAAGAAGATCTGCCAGACCCAGACACCGGCGTCATGGGTGGCGAGCATCAGCCCGGCGAGGTCGAGCCGCTGGGCTTCGGTGAAGCTCGCGAGCGTCGTGCCGGGGTCGGCGAGCGTGAGCGCGGCGAAGTGGAAGAACAGCATCGCCGCCATCACCCCCACCATCGACAACCGCGCCAGGGCGGCGGCGAAGGAGAGCGTCGGGTTTACCCGTTTGAACATGAAGTAGAGCATCGCCGTGGCCATGATCTCGGCCACGAGGATCACCACCTCACCGCCGATTCCCCACAGATAGAGACTGTCTCTGGCGAGGATATTGGCGAAGGTGGCCTTGGCGTCGCCGGCCACCTGGAGCTGGGACGGCACCCAGAGAATGGCGAAGCCGCCGGCGAAGGCGATGATGAGATAGAACAGCCCGGTGAGCCGGGCGTAACCGCGCGAGGTCGGGTCGGAAAAGACGTGCATCTTGGGCTCCTTTCGGTTGGGCAAGGCCTCTCCGGTGCCGCGCCGGAGGGGCGGCTGGCCGGGGAGACCGGCAGATCCTGTGTCGTTGAGTGCGGCGTCGTGTTGACCGCACAGCAAATCTAGCCCGACAGGCGCCCAAAGAAAATTGACTGGATTCGTGGAACGGCTATGCATATCCGCATGGATTGGCGAAACGTGAATTTCGACTGGAACCGCGCGCGGGCTTTTCTCGTGACCGCCGAGGAAGGTTCGCTCTCGGCCGCCGCCCGTGCGCTTGGCCTCGCCCAGCCGACACTGGGCCGGCAGGTCGATGCGCTGGAGCAGGAGTTGGGCGTGGTGCTGTTCGAACGGGTCGGGCGGGGCCTGCGGCTGACCCCGGCCGGCCATGCGCTCATCGACCATGTGCGCGCCATGGGCGACGCGGCGGCGCGGTTGTCGATGTCGGCCTACGGGCAGAACGAAAGCATGGCGGGGCCGGTCGTGATCTCCGCCTCCGACGCCTACGCGGGGCTGCTTCTGCCGCCGATCATCGCCCGGGTCCGCGCCGAGGAGCCGGGTATCGACATCGAGATCGTCGCCGCCAACGATGCCTCCGACCTCTTGCGCCGCGAAGCCGACATCGCCATCCGCAACTTCCGCCCGAAGGAGCCCGACCTGGTGGCCCGCAAGGTGCGCGAGGCGCATGCCCGGCTCTACGGCACACCGGAATATCTCGACCCCCTCGGGCCCCTGAAGCGGCCGCAAGACCTCGCCCGCGCCGGCATCATCGGCCTGTCCGACGCCGAGATGTACGTGGCCGGGCTCAATACGCTGGGCCTCGGGCTCACCACCGACAACATCACCCTGCGCTGCGACAATTTCCTCGTCATGTGGGCGCTGGTGAAGCAGGGGCTGGGTCTGGGCATGATCGACGACCGGATCGGCGACGCTGAGCCCGCCGTCACCCGCGCGCTGCCCGGCCTCGCCCCGCTCAGCTTTCCGGTCTGGCTGGTGGCGCACCGCGAGATCCACAACAGCCCGCGGCTGCGGTTCGTTTTCGACCTGCTGGTCGAAGCCCTGAAATAGCGCTCTTGTTCCCCGCCCGACTTCCAGCGAAACTGCGGCACACACGCGAACAGGAGAGCTCCCATGTGCCTTGGCATACCCGGACAGATCGTCGAAATCACCGATGCGGGGCGGATGATGGCATTGGCCGATGTCTCGGGCATCCGCCGCGAGGTCAACGTCGCCTGCGTGCTCGAAGACGATATCGCCGATCTCGTCGGCAAATGGACGCTCATTCACGTCGGCTTCGCAATGAGCCTGATCGACGAGGAAGAAGCGGCATCGACCCTGCAGGCGCTCAAGGATCTCGGCGAAGCGCAGGAGACGCTCGCACAGATGGCTGAGGGCGCCGCAGCGCTGGAGCCGCGCCAATGAAATTCGCCTCGGAATTCCGCGACCCCGCAGCCGCAAAGGCGCTGCTCGCCGCCATCGCCGGGAAAGCCGACAAGCTCGGCGCCACCCGGGCAAAGCCGATCCACATCATGGAGATCTGCGGCGGACACACGCACTCGATCTTTCGCTACGGGCTCGACAAGCTGGTGCACGAGGGCATCGAGTTCATCCACGGTCCCGGCTGCCCGGTCTGCGTGCTGCCGCGTGCGCGGGTGGATGAATGCATCGAGCTCGCCGAGAAACCGGAGGTGATCTTCACCACTTTCGGCGATGCGATGCGTGTACCCGGGTCGGACAAGTCTCTGATGCAGGCGAAAGCGGCGGGGGCCGACATCCGCATGGTCTACTCCCCGCTCGATGCGCTGGAGCTCGCCCGCCGCAACCCGGACCGCGAGGTGGTGTTCTTCGGGCTGGGGTTCGAGACCACCACGCCCTCGACGGCACTCGCCATCCAGCAGGCGGCGCGCGAATCGCTCGAGAACTTCACCGTCTTCTGCAACCACATCACCGTGCCGGAACCGATCAAGGCGCTGCTCGACGATCCGCATATGGTACTCGACGGGTTCATCGGCCCGGGCCATGTCTCGATGGTGATCGGCATTCACCCCTACGACTTCATTGCGCGCGACTACCGCAAGCCGATCGTCGTCGCCGGCTTCGAGCCGACCGACCTCCTGCAGTCGATCCTGATGATCCTCACCCAGATCGAGGAAGGCCGTGCGGCGGTCGAGAACCAGTACGCCCGGGTGGTGCCCGACGACGGCAACAAGGTCAGCCTTGCCGCCATCGCCGATGTCTATGAGAAACGCCCCAGTTTCGAATGGCGCGGCCTCGGCGAGATCGACGCCTCGGGGCTCCGGATCAGAGACAAATACAAGGCATATGACGCCGAGGAGAAGTTCGGCATCGGCTACGCCGGGGTGCGCAAGCATGTCCCCGAGGTCGAGGGAACGGCCTGCGGTCTGGTGATGACCGGACGGATGAAACCGCCCCAATGCCCGCAGTTCGGCAAGGGCTGCACGCCCGAAATGCCGCTCGGCGCGCTGATGGTCTCATCGGAAGGCGCCTGCGCGGCCTATTGGCAATACGGCGGTGTGCGCGGAGAGGCGGCGGAGTAGGCCATGGCATTGAGAGACGACAGGGTCACGCTGGCGCATGGCGGCGGCGGGCGAGCGATGCGGGATCTCATCGAAGAGGTCTTCACCGACGTGTTCGAGCCGCCCGGCATGGAAGACCAGGCGCGGCTCGAATCGGCCGCGCTGGCCGAGCCCGGCGCGCGGCTCGCCTTCACCACCGACGCCTATGTCGTCACCCCGGTCGAATTTCCCGGCGGCGATATCGGCAAGATCGCCGTCGCCGGCACGGTCAACGACCTCGCGGTTGGCGGCGCGAAGCCTCTGTGGCTGTCGGCGGCTTTCATCATCGAGGAGGGCACCGAAGTGGCTCTGCTTCGGCGCATCGTCGCGACGATGAAGGCCGAGGCCGACAAGGCGGGCGTGCGGATCGTCACCGGCGACACCAAGGTGGTGGAGCGCGGCGCGGCGGACACGCTGTTCGTCACCACGTCGGGCGTGGGCGTGATCCCGCCCGGGCGCGACATGGCCGCAGCCAGGGTGCGCCCCGGCGACGTCGCCATCGTCAACGGCGTGCTCGGCGACCACGGCGCAACCATCCTGGCGGCCCGCGGCGATCTGGCGCTGCAATCGCCGATCCAGTCGGATTGCGCCGCCCTTGGCCATCTGATCGACGCCGTGCTCGAAGCCGCTCCCGACGCCCGCGCCGCCCGCGATCTCACCCGCGGCGGCCTCGCCTCGGCCCTGAACGAGATCGCCGGCGCGGCGACCTGCGGCATCGAGATCGAGGAAACGGCGCTGCCGCTGCGCGACGAAGTCGTCGGCATGTGCGAGATCCTCGGGCTGGATCCGCTCTACCTCGCCAATGAGGGGCGGGTGGTGGTCTTCGTTCCCGAAGCGCAGGCCGCGGCCGCGCTGGCGGCGATGAAGACCCTGCCGGAGGGGGCGGGGGCTGCGATCATCGGGCGCGCGGTCGAAAGCCATCCCGGCTTCGTCCACATGCGCACCGCTTTCGGGGGTGCGCGGATCGTCGACATGCTGGTCGGCGAACAGCTCCCCCGGATCTGCTGATCGCGGCGCAGACCGCCCGCCGCCATTGTCGCCGGGCGGGTTTACCGGCATCGTGGCACTGCAACGTCGCGACAAGGAGGATGAGATGGATCTCGGGTTGACCGGAAAGGTCGCGGTGGTGACCGGCGCAAGCAAGGGGATCGGCCTCGGCATCGCCCGCGCCTTTGCCCGCGAGGGCGCCAATGTGGTACTGACGGCACGCACCCAAGCCGCGGTCGAGGCCGCGGCGGCGGAGATCGGCCGGGAGTTCGGCGTGAAAGCGCGCGCCGTCGCCTCCGACGTCGCCACCGCCGAAGGCTGCCGGGCCGTGATCGGTGCCGCGGCCGCGCTTGGTGGTGCCGATGTCTTCGTCTCCAACGCCGGCACCGGCTCGAACGAGACGGTGGCCGAGGCGTCGGACGAGAAATGGCAGTATTACTGGGACCTGCACGTCATGGCCGCGGTGCGCCTTTCGCGCGGTCTCGCCGACCAGATGGAGGCCAAGGGCGGTGGGGCGATGCTGATGAATGCGTCGATCTGCGCCGTCCAGCCGCTCTGGTACGAGCCGATCTACAACGTGACCAAGGCGGCGCTGCTGATGTTCGGCAAGACCCTCTCGACCGAATTCATCAAGCGGGGCATCCGGGTCAACACGGTAAACCCGGGGCTGATCCGCACGCCCGATTGGGAGAAGACCGCGCGGGAGCTGTCCGGCGACAAGTGGGAGGCCTACCTGCAGGAGGTTGCCGACGAACATGCCGACATCAAGCGCTTCGGCACGGTCGAGGAGCTGGCCGATTTCTGCGTCTTTCTGTGCAGCCCGCGGGCCTCGTACAGCGTCGGCTCGGCCTACCACGTTGACGGCGGGATGCTCAAAACGGTCTGAGATCTGTCTCTGATCCTGCCCGAAGTGCTCATGACTTCGGCACGCACGCGGATTCTGCGCTGAATCGCGTGGCAATTGCTGCACTGCGGCGTAAAGGTCAGCATACATGACCGGATAACGTTGCCCGGCGACCGACCATCGGCAATTCTGCAGCTGAGCCCACCTCCATCGGCTCGCGAGACGTCCAGGGATCGGCACCACCTCCTCCCGGTATCGGTTCCAACTGAGGGCCGTGTGACGACCTGCGCTTCTCCTCCCGGCAGGTTCCACACGGCCCGGTTTTTCGCGGCCTGTGCTACAGGTTCTGTGATTCGCCCGGTGTGGGTCGTCTCTTGAGTCACAAGCCGGCCGCGAGAGAACGGTCGCGCAAAGGCTCCTTCGCCAGGCGGCAGATCGCCCTTGCACCGGGCCGGGCCCAAACCGATAGTCCGCCCATGCGCTGCGTTGCCCGTCTCCTCGTCCTCCTCGTCGTCCTGGCTGCTCCGACCCGGGCGGACGACGTGGTGGTTTTCGCGGCCGCCAGCCTCAAGACCGCGCTCGATCAGGTTGCCGCGGATTTCACCGAAGCCAGCGGCCACCGGGTTGCGGTATCCTATGCCGGGTCGTCGCAGCTCGCGCGCCAGATCCTGCTCGGCGCGCCGGCCGGGCTGTTCCTCTCGGCTAATACCGCCTGGATGGACGCGCTCGAAGCCGAAGGCCGCCTTGCCCCCGGGACAAGAACCGACCTGCTCGGCAATCGGCTTGTCCTGATTGCCCATGACGACACCCGCGGCGCGGTCGATCTGAGCGACCCGGCCGATCTTCCGGCCCGGCTCGGCAGCGGCCATCTCGCCATGGCGCTTGTCGAGGCCGTGCCGGCGGGCATCTACGGCAAGGCCGCGCTGCAGAAGCTCGGGATCTGGCCGGGCGTGGAAGCGAAAGTCGCCGAGTCGGACAACGTCCGCGCGGCGCTGGCCCTGGTGGCTACGGGTGCCGCGCCGCTCGGGATCGTCTATGCCTCCGACGCCGTGGCCGAGCCCCGGGTGCATGTGGTCGCGACCTTCCCCGAAGGCAGTCATCCGCCGATCGTCTACCCGGTCGCCGCCATCTCGGATCGCGATGGTCCGGTCCCGCGTGCGCTTCTCGAGCACCTGCACGGGCCCCGGGCCCGCGCCGCCTTCGAGGCGCAGGGCTTCGCCTGGTTGGGAGACTGAGGCATGGGCTGGCTGGGGCCGGAAGAATGGCAGGCGGTCGCGCTGTCGCTGCGGGTGGCCCTGGTGGCAACCGCTGTGAGCCTGCCGCTCGGGATGTTCACGGCCTACGCACTGGCGCGCTGGCGCTTCCCCGGTCGCGACATTCTGAACGGGCTGGTGCACCTGCCGCTGATCCTGCCGCCCGTCGTCACCGGATATCTGCTGCTGCTGACGCTGGGGCCCACGGCCCCCTTGGGGGCGCTGCTGGAAAGCCTCGGCCTGGGCGTCGCCTTTCGCTGGACCGGCGCCGCTCTGGCCGCCGCGGTCATGGCCTTCCCGCTGATGGTGCGCGCGATCAGGCTCTCCATCGAGGCCGTCGACCCGAAACTCGAACAGGCCGCGGCGACGCTTGGTGCGTCGGGAATGCGGGTCTATTTCACCGTGACTCTGCCCCTGACCCTGCCCGGTATCGTCGCCGGCGCGGTGCTGGCCTTTGCCAAGGCGATGGGCGAGTTCGGCGCCACGATCACCTTCGTCTCCAACATCCCCGGTCAGACCCGTACCCTGCCGTCGGCGATCTACGCCTTCCTCCAGGTGCCGGGCGGCGAGACGTCGGCGCTCCGGCTGGTCGCGGTTTCGGTTTTCGTGGCGATGCTGGCGCTGGGCCTGTCGGAATGGCTGGCACGCCGGGCGGCGAAACGGGTGCAGGGCGCATGACCCTGTCCGTCGCTCTGCGCCACGCCCTGCCCGGTCTCGCGCTCGATGTGCGCTTCGAGGCGCCGCCGGGTGTCACCGCGCTGTTCGGCCCGTCGGGGGCCGGCAAGACCACGGTGCTGAATGCCGTCGCCGGGCTGTACCGGCCCGACATGGCCCGGGTCGCTGTGAACGGCGACGTGCTGTGTGACACCGATGCGGGCGTCTGGCTGCCGCCGCACCGGCGCCGGCTCGGCGTCGTGTTCCAGGAGGGGCGGCTGTTTCCGCATCTGAGCGTCGAGGGCAATCTCACCTACGGGCTGCGGGTACGCCGCGAGCGCCCCGACCGCGCCGCGTTCGACCGCATGGTCGAGATGCTCGGGATCGGCGCGCTGCTCGACCGGCGCCCGGCAGCACTTTCGGGCGGCGAACGGCAGCGGGTGGCGATCGGCCGGGCGCTGCTGGCCCGCCCGAAGCTGATGCTGTTCGACGAACCGCTGGCCGCCCTCGATGCCGCGCGCAAGACCGAGATCCTGCCCTATCTCGAACGGATCCGCGACGAGGCAGGCGTGCCGATGCTCTACGTCAGCCACTCGGCCAGCGAGGTTGCCCGGCTTGCAACCACGGTGGTGGTGATCGAAGCGGGCAAGGCAGTGCGCAGCGGGCCGGCCGCGGCGGTGCTGGGTGACCCCGCACTCGCGCCTGCGGGTGACCGGGAAGTGGGCGCCGTGCTCTCTGCCAGGGTGGTTGCCCATCACGACGACGGGCTCACCGAGATCGACGCCGGCGGTAGCCGGCTGATGCTCGCCGCGCTGGACGCGGCCCCGGGCACGGCGCTCCGGGTCCGCATCGCCGCCCATGACGTGATCCTGTCGCTTGACGTGCCGCAGGGGCTTTCGGCGCTCAACACCCTGCCGGGCCGGGTCACCGCGCTGCATCCGGAGACCGGTGCGGGCGTCGTGGTCGCGCTCGAAACCACGGCGGGGCCGCTGCTTTCGCGTATCACCCGGCGCTCGGCGGACCGGCTCGGGCTCGCCCCCGGCACCGCCTGTCATGCGATTCTCAAGACCGTCGCCATCGCCCCGGAAGACATCGGCCAGGGGCGCTGACCGAAAAAGGGCGCCCCGCGAGGCGCCCTTTACGGTGGATCAGAGACTGTTTCAGCCGATGATCTCGTTCAACGTCGCCGAGGGCCGCATCACATCTGCCACCTTCTCCGGGGCCGGGTGGTAGTAGCCGCCGATATCGGCTTTCTCGCCCTGGGTGGACAACAGCTCCGCGACGATCTTGGCCTCGTTCGCGGCGAGCGCCTCGGCCATCGGCTTGAAGGCCTGGGCGAGGGCTGCGTCGTCCGTCTGCGTCGCCATCGACTCGGCCCAGTACCGGGCAAACCAGAAATGCGACGTGCGGTTGTCGTTCTGGCCCGGCTTGTACTGGGGGCTGTGGTCGTGCTCGAGCACCTTCTGGGTCGCGGCGTCCACGGCGTCGCCGAGGACCTGGCCGGCAGAGATCCCGCGCGATTCGGTGAGGAATTTGAAGCTCTCGCCGAGGGCGCAGAACTCACCGAGCGAATCCCAGCGCAGGTGGTTCTGTTCCACCAGCTGCTGGACGTGCTTGGGTGCCGAGCCGCCCGCACCGGTCTCGAACAGCCCGCCGCCATTCATCAGCTTGACGATCGAGAGCATCTTGGCCGAGGTGCCGAGCTCGAGGATCGGGAACAGGTCGGTCAGGTAGTCGCGCAAGACGTTGCCGGTGATGGTGACGACATCCTTGCCCTCCTTCTGCGCCTTGAGGGTGAACGCGGTGGCTTCGCGGGGGCTGAGCACGGGGATGTCGAGCCCGGCCTCGGCCAGCGCCGGCTTGACGTACTTGATGAGCTCGGCGTCATGCGCGCGGTTCTCGTTGAGCCAGAAGGCCGACAGGCCGGTGGCCTTGTGGCGGGCGATGCCGAGCTGGATCCAGTCGAGGATCGGCGCCTTCCTGGCCGTGGCCGAGCGCCAGATGTCGCCCTTTTCGACCGCGTGCTCGTGCAGCACCTCGCCGTTTGCGAGCACGATCCGCACCGTGCCGGCCGCGGGCAGTTCGAAGGTGGTCGGGTGCGAGCCGTATTCCTCCGCCTTCTGCGCCATCAGCCCGACGTTGGACACCGCCCCGGCGGTGGTCACATCGAGCGCGCCATTGGCCTTGAAGAAATTGATCGCCTCGTCATAGACGCCGGCGTAGCAATTGTCGGGGATGCAGCATTTGACGTCGGCCTTGGCCCCGTCGGGCCCCCAGCCCTTGCCGCCGGCCCGGATCATGGCGGGCATCGAGGCGTCGATGATGACGTCGGAGGGCACATGCAGGTTGCTGATGCCCTTGTCGCTGTCGACCATGTAGAGCGGCGGGCGCGCGGCCATCGCCGCCTTGTAGTCGGCTTCGAGCGCCGCGTCGCCGGCAATCCGCGTTTCGAGGTCGCCGAGCCCGTCGTTCGGGTTCCAGCCCAGCGCATCGAGCTTGGCGCCGTGTCTGGCGATGAAATCCTCGAGATAGACAGAGACGAAATGGCCGAACAGGATCGGGTCGGAGACCTTCATCATCGTCGCCTTGAGGTGCACCGAGAACAGCACCCCCGGCCCGGTCGCGGCGACCTCCTGCTTGATGTAGGCGCGCAGGGCGCTGGCCGAGATGAAGGTCGCATCGACCAACGTGCCCTCGTCGTAGGCCAGACCGTCTTTCAGCACGGTCTCGGCCCCGTCGGCCCCGGCAAAGACGATCTTCGCCCCGCCGGCCTGGGCCGCGGTGATGGTCGCCGATTTCTCGTTGGCGAAGAAATCGTTGCCCGGCATCGAGGCGACATGGGTCTTGCTGTCCGCCGACCAGCTGCCCATCGAGTGCGGGTTGGCCTTGGCGTAGGCCTTCACCGCCTTTGCCGAGCGTCGGTCGGAGTTGCCCTCGCGCAGCACCGGGTTGACCGCCGAACCCTTGACCGCGTCGTAGCGCGCCTTGATGTCGCGCTCGGCCTCGGTCGTGGCCTCTTCCGGATAGTCGGGAACCGCGAAGCCCTGGCTCTGGAGCTCCTTGATCGTCGCCGCGAGCTGCGGCACAGAGGCCGAGATGTTCGGCAGCTTGATGACATTGGCTTCGGGCGTCTTCACCAGCTCGCCGAGCTCGGCGAGGTGATCGGGAAAGTCCTGCCCGTCCGGCAGCAGATCGGACACCGCGGCCAACACCCGGCCGGCGAGCGAGATGTCGCGGGTTTCGATGTTGATGCCGGCCCTGGAGGCGAAGGCGCGGATGATCGGCAGCAGCGAAGCGCTCGCCAGCTCCGGGGATTCGTCCACCTTGGTATAGATGATATCGGGGGTCTCGGTCATGTCTCGTCTCCCTGTGTCATGCTCCGCCCGCGGCGGTCTTCAGCGGCGAGATCGCCGATTCCGGGCGCGAAGTCAAGTGAATGTGTGCAATGGTATACCGAACCGGCGCTGCGCTTCCATCGGGCAACGACAGCGTCGCAGCGGCTGCCCGGCCGACAGCGCCCGGGCGTGGCATCACAGCGCCTCGGTGATATCGCCGGAGACATGCATGCCCGGTTTCAACAGCGGCACCAGGCAGGCCTGGAAGGCGTGGTAGAGATCGGGCTTGCCGGTAAAGATCGCCTCGCCGGGCGTGCCGTCGGCCAGGATCTCCGGGTACCAGCCGCCGCGGTCGTGGTCGATGAACTGCGCCGCCACCACGTCCCAGATCCTCGCGTACCAGTCTTGCGCGAGCGGGTCGTCGTCATGCTTCATGAGCGTCGCCGCCGCCCCGATCCCTTCCGCGTTGGGCCACCACAGCCGCAAGGGCTGAAGCGGTTTGTCGTCCCAGTCGAGGGTGTAGAGGAAGCCACCGCGGTCGCCCTCCCACCCGGTTTCGACGGCGCGCGCGAACAGCCCCTTCGCGGCCTCGATCATCCAGCCGTCGGCCCGTCCGGAGAGATCGTGCAATTGAACCAGCAGCCGCGCCCATTCCAGCGCATGGCCGGGGGTGGTGCCGGCCGGGCGGAACATCGGGTCGCCGTCGTAGCCGCGATCGACCTGCCACATGGTGTCGAAATGCTCCGCCACCCGCCAGCCCTCGGCCCGGGCGGCGCGGTTGATGATGAGGCCGGCGATCCGCACCGCCTTGTCGAGATAGCTGCGCTCGCCGGTCGCCTCGAAGGCGGCCATCAGCGCCTCGGTCGAATGCATGTTGGAGTTCTGCCCGCGGTAGGGGCCGATGTCGCCCCAGTCGGCTTCAAACTCTTCCGCCATCGCCCCGGGCCCGTCTTCCCAGAACCGCTCTTCGATCACCTGGGTGATGTCGTCGACAAGCGCCTGCGCCCGCGGATGCCCGACGTTCAGCGCCGAACTGGCCGCGAGCAGCACGAAGGCATGACCGTAGGCCTGCTTGTCGGCGCGCACCGGACCTTCGGCATTGACGCTCCAGAAATAGCCGCCGTTCCGGCTGTCGCGAAACGACGACCAGAGGAACTCGATCCCCTGGTCGATCCCGTCCCGCAGCCCCGGGATGCCCATCTGCGTCGCCAGCGAGAAGACGTGCACGATCCGGGCGGTGTCGTGGATGCCGAAGACCTCGCCCGACCCGAACATCGGCGTGCCGTCGGTTCCGAGCATGCGAAAACCGGCCGGGCCGCCGGTAACCGCGCGGTAGAGGTCGATGAGGTTTTCCGCCTGGTGAAGCAACCAGATCCGATGCGCGGGGCGCTCGAGCACCGGCGTCATCTCACCAGGTTCCGTCGTTCGGCATCGAGGCCCAGGGTTCCTGGAACGGCAGGCTGCCCCCCTCCTGGATCAGCTCGACGCTCACGTTGTCCGGGCTCTTGAAAAAAGCCATGTGCCCGTCGCGCGGCGGCCGGTTGATGGTGACGCCGGCATCCATCAGCTTGCGGCAGAAGCCGTAGATGTCATCCACCTTGTAGGCGAGATGCCCCCAGCTGCGTCCGGTCTGATAGACCTCGTCCGAACCCCAGTTGTAGGTCAGCTCCAGCTCCGGCGCGCCGGTCTCGCGGGCGCTCGCCGCGTCTTTCGGCGCGGCAAGAAACACGTTCGTATACTTGCCCTGGGCATTTTCCGACCGCCGTATTTCGACAAGGCCGACCTTGTTCACCCAGAAATCGAGGCTTTCCTCCAGGTCGGTGACCCGGATCATCGTATGCACATATCGCATGGTTTTCTCCTGTCTGGTTCGGGCCTGGCGGTCCGGCGCCGGTCCCGCGCCGCGACGTTACTGCAGCCGCGTGCGGATCAACAACCCGTTGGCGACGAGATCGACGACCTGCGAAAAGCCCACCATCGGCGCCTCGGTCACCATCACCAGATCGCCCGGGTTGATCTCGAATTCCCGCGCGGCAAACAGCCCGTCGGCGGAGGTCAGATCGACCGTGAACACCACCTGGGGCAACGGCGGCCCGCCCACACCATCGGCGCGAACGGCCTCGGCCGGGTAGTCGCGCAGAACCAGGATGCCGCCCGGGTTGGCCCGGCTTTCGGTCAGCCCGCCGGCCATCGACAGCGCCTCCATCGCGGTGACATGCTCGCGCTTGAAATCGATGATCCGGTCGCCGGTGGCCCCCGCGACCACGAAGTAGCGCGAATCTTCCTCGATGATCACCTTGTCGCCGCCGCGCATCGCGATGTTGTGGGTGCCGTCCGCAAGCAGGGTTTCGGCGCGGATCTCGTAGGTTTTCCCGCCCCGGATGAGGCGCACGAGCGGGTTGTCCAGCTGATTGCTGATCCCGCCGCCGGCGGAGATGAGGTTCAGGATCGTGTAGTTGCGCGACGGCAGCGGCACCGGGCCGGGCCTGTTGACCCCGCGCACGAGATCGACGCTGTTGGTGGTGCCGGGTTCCATGTCGAGCTGGACCTGCGCCGACGGCGCGATGCGCTCGATCTCGCGCTGCAACACCTGCCGCGCGTCGTTCGGCGTCAGCCCGTTGATGACGACTTCGCCGACATAGGGCACGAAGATCGTTCCGCCGGGCGAAACGACAAGGCCCTTCATGTTGGTCGCCTTGGCGGCCGGGCTGGTCAGAAGCGAATTCTCCTGGCTGTCCCAGATCACCAGGTTGATCAGGTCGCCGGCGCGGATCAGGTTGGTCGGTCCGCCGCCGCCGGCGCTCAACCACAGGTAGTGTCCGCGCCAGCCGGTGGACGGCCAGCCCTGGATCCGCGACAGATTGGCGCGCGAGACCTCGACGACCTCGAAAGTGGGGTCTTCCGACGTCGACTCGGCGAGGATTTCGGATTGAATCGGGGCACCGGCGGGGAATCCGCAGGCCGCCAGTCCGACGACCAGCAGCAAGAGCAGCAGTATTCTGCGCAAGACCAAATGATCCCCCCGGTATCTGGTGCGCCTCTGTGTGGCCTATTTACACGCCGGCTTCAATCGGAGATACGAGCCAAGGTCTCTAGGAACGGAGCTTTTTCCCGAGTGCGACCCGAATGCCATAACGCCCGGTCGCGGGCGGTATGCGCCCAACGTTCTCGGGGGGCGACCGGATGACTCCGACCAAGCGCCTTTCCGACCTCACGCTCGCGCTTTCGATGGCGCTGCTGCTGCTGCCGGCGATCATCGGCGTCGCGCTGGCGATTCTCATCCGCGACGGGCGCCCGATCCTGTTCGGCCACACCAGGTCCAAGACGCCGGACCAGACCTTCACGCTGTGGAAGTTCCGCACCATGCGGCCGATGCGGAACGTCAAGGATCATGGTGTCTCGGGCGGCCACAAGCGCCGCCGGATCACCCGGACCGGCCGGTTCCTGCGTCGCACCCGGCTCGACGAGTTGCCGCAACTGTGGAACGTGATCCGCGGCGACATCTCCTTCGTCGGTCCGCGCCCGCCCGATCCGCGCTACGTCAAGATGTTCCCCGAGCTCTATGCCGAAGTGCTGAAATCGCGCCCCGGCATCACCGGGTTGGCGACGGTGGTCTATCACAAGACCGAAGAGCGCCTGCTCGCCGCCTGCAAGACGCCGCAGCAGACCGAGGCCGTCTATACCCGCCGCTGCGTTCCGCGCAAGGCGAAGCTCGACATGATCTACACCAGGAACCAGACGCTGGTCTACGACACCGTGCTGCTCCTGCACACGGTGTTTCGCAACATGCCGCTGCACCTCAGGAACTGGCGCTGAGACCGCCGCGGTCACGGCTGCGGGGCGCCGCTCAGCCCGCCTGCATGGCGCCCCGGGCCAACATAACCCGCAGTTCGAGCGACGTCAGCATCCGCTGGAAAGCCGAATAGCTCTCCATCGCCTGCGACGAGATCGCCAGCTTGCCGTCGCGGTGCTTGATGTAGAGCCAGGGTTCGCCGTTGCTCGGATCAACCTGAAGCTCGAGGATACCGGCATAGGAGAGCTTCACCATCCGCCGCCCGTCGGGACTGGCAGGGGCCACGATCGCACCGGCGTGGAGCTCGATCGGGCGCTGTGTCTTGGGCTTGAACCGCTCGATCTGAACCTCGCCAAAGGCCAGCCAGCCGCCGAACCCGGCTACCGCCAGGTAGGCCAGCGTGGCCATGGCCGGGCTGATATGGAGACCGGCAAACCTGATCCCGTCCGGGCTCGAGGTCGCCAGCAGAACGCCGCCAAGGATGACCACGACGAAGAACAACAGGAAATAGGCGCCATTACCGCCGCCACGCCCATAAAGATACGTTTCTCGTCCCACAATTCACTCCGGGGCGTCTTCACTCAGTTGTTGGTTAATATCGAAATCAGGCAACAAAGTGGCACTTTTCCGCCAGGACCTTGATCGGGCCTGACAAGATGCCACATGGTTGCTGTCATCAACAGGACAGGCCCGGGAAAGACATGCACCGTTTTGCCAGATCGCTCGCCATCGTTCTTCTGTTCGCCGCCGGGGCCACCGGGGCCACCGCCCAGACCGGATCGCCGCGGGTGCCGTCCACGGCCGCCGAGGTCAACCTGAGCTTCGCGCCGGTGGTTGCCATGGCCGCGCCGGCGGTCGTCAACATCTACGCCACGCGCATGGTTGCCGAACGCGGCACGCCGCTCTTCGAAGACCCGTTCTTTCGCCAGTTCTTCGGCGATTTCGCGCCGAGCCGGCCGCGCGAGCAGAACGCGCTCGGGTCGGGTGTGATCGTCGGCGAGGGGCTCGTGGTCTCGAACTTCCATGTCGTCGAGAACGCCACCGACATCCGGGTGGTGCTCGCCGATCGACGCGAATTCGAAGGAGCGCTGATTCTGGCCGACGAGGCCGCCGACCTCGCCGTGATCCGGCTGACCGATGCGGCGGCGCAGGACCTGCCCGCGCTCGCCTTTGCCGATAGCGACGAGATCGCCGTCGGCGACCTGGTGCTCGCCATCGGCAACCCCTTCGGGGTCGGTCAGACGGTGTCGTCCGGCATCGTTTCCGGTCTCGCGCGCACCGGGCGCGGCGGCGGAGCCTACAATGCCGGCGGCTACTTCGTGCAGACCGATGCGCCGATCAACCCGGGCAATTCCGGCGGCGCGCTGGTCGACATGGCCGGGCGCCTGGTCGGGATCAACACCCAGATCGTCACCCGGTCCGGCGGCTCCAATGGCATCGGCTTTGCGGTGCCGGCCAATCTCGTCGCCCGGGTGGTCGCCCAGGCCGAAGCCGGCGCCGCCAGCTTCACCCGCCCCTGGGCGGGAATCGATGTGCAGACCGTCGATGCCGACATCGCCGAGGCCCTCGGGCTCGACAGCCCCCTCGGCGTGCTGGTGCAGGACCTCGCGAGCGAGAGCCCCTTCGCCGCCGCCGGCGTGCGCCCGGGCGACCTGGTGCTGGCGATCGCCGGTCATCCGGTCAACGCGCCGGGCGAGCTCGGGTTTCGCCTGTCGCTGCAGCAACTCGGGGCCGAGGTACCGGTGACCCTGTTGCGGGACGGCCGGGAAAAGACCGTGTCGGTCGAAATGCGCGCGGCCGTCGCCACCGATGAGACGCTCGATGGCGGCCCGGTCAAGGTGTCCGGTATCGGTCCCTTCGACGGCGTCGTCCTGCAGGAGATCGGGCCGGCGCTGCGCGCCCGCCTCGGCCTGCCGGCCGACAGTACCGGCGTCATCGTCATGGCGCTCGATAACCCGCGCCAGGCGCGCAATTTCCAGCCCGGCGACATCATCGCCGAGGTCAACGGCACCCAGATCGACACGATGGGCGATTTCAAGGCGGTGACCGAGGCGGCGGTGGCCGATGGCCGGCGCACCTGGAAGGTTGTTCTCAACCGCCGCGGCGGGCTGGTCTATCTCACCTGGCGCGGCTGACCGCGGTGTCGGACCCGCGTGCACCACGCCCCGGCGCGTGCCGGCACTCCGCCCCCGCGGGAAGTTCGCAATCTGCGACCCAATGACCGTTGACCCGACCCGCAACCCTGCCTAACCATTGGGAAAACGGGGACCGACATGACCAAACACGCCAACGAAGCCATCGTCGTGATCGATGTGCAGAACGACTTCTGCCCCGGCGGCGCACTGGCGGTCGAGCGAGGCGACGAAGTCGTGCCCGAAATCAACCGGATCGTGCGCAATTATCCGGTGCGCGTCTTCACCCAGGATTGGCACACCACCGGCCACGGCTCCTTCGCCTCCGCGCATCCGGGTCGGGCGACCTTCGAGGTGATCGATATGCCCTACGGCCGCCAGGTGCTCTGGCCGGATCATTGCGTCATGGGCACCGACGGCGCGGATTTTCACGAAGACCTCCACACCGAACCGGCGCAGATGGTCCTGCGCAAGGGCTTCCGCTCCGAGATCGACAGCTATTCGGCCTTCTTCGAGAACGACCGGACCACCGCAACCGGGCTCGAAGGCTATCTGCGCAGTCGCGGCGTCGAAAAGGTGACGCTTGTCGGCCTCGCCACCGACTACTGCGTCGCCTGGTCCGCGCTCGATGCGATCCGTCTCGGGTTCGGCGTCAAGGTCAGGCTCGACGCTTGCCGGGCCATCGACCTCGACGGCTCGCTTGCCAGGGCCCTGGGCGAGATGGAAGCGGCCGGTGTGCAGCTGGTATGCTGAGCCCGGGGCGTTTCGAACGCAGCCCGAATCTCGCCTCCTGCGCAAAGCGCCTCAGAACGAGGCCGGCGCCGCGAAGCACTTGACCGCGAGATAGGCCACCAGCGACGGCCCGGCGAGGCTCAGCGCGAGCGCGCCGATCCTGGCCCGCAAGGGCTTCACCTTGGGGCCGCTCTCGCCGGCGGCGTTGGGCTCCGGCGGCATTGCGCGATGGCCGGCGTCGACCGGCACCCGAGACCAGCCCGCCTCCGGTACCAGGGGTTGCGCGGTCGTGACCGCCATCAGCAAGGCGGCGAAATCGAAGCCGCCGAGGTCGGCGCCCTTGAGCGCGAAATTCGGCAGGTTCTGGTTCAGCCGCTGCAAGACATCCGTGATCGCGCTCTTGTCGGCGGCCACGCAGAAGCCGGCCGGCACGCCGCTCCGCGAGGCCACGAGGTCGAACCCGCTCGCCTCGAGATAATCGCGCAGGACCGGGTCGGCCCGCTCGATCATGCCGATGACGGCCGGATCGCGAAAGACCGCGGCGTATTTATCGTGCGCATCGGTGCCGTGGGCGACATCGCCGCGCAACTTCCCGATCGTCGGTTCCGCCGTCAGTTCGCGTGGGGTATTCCAGCGGATGTCGAAGTCGTAACTCACCAACATGGGGACGGTCCTGCTTGGAAAGGGGGACGGTTGGCGGGAGTCTGCCCGGCGTCCGTGGCGCGAATTCGGCGCAAACAAGGTGTCTGCGTGGCTTTCGTTATGGTACGATCACCAGCTTGCCCGCGATCCGCCTCGCTCCCATGTCCATCAACGCCTGGCGCGAACAGTCGAGCGAGGTCACCTCGCCGACGACCGGGGTGAGCCGCCCGTCGGCCACCATGTCGAGCAGAATGGCCAGGGCGTCCGGCCCCTGGTGCACCACCAGCACACCGGCCCGGCGGGTGCTGAACCGGGTCCAGAGCGCCGCGGCGCCGGCCGCCAGCACGAAGCGCATCGGCCCGCCGACCATCAGGTATTCGCCCCCCGTTGCCAGCAGGCGGCGCACCCGGCGGATCGGTCGGGTGCCGAAGAGGTCGAGAATGAGGTCGAACCGGGTGTCGAGTGCGGCGAAGTCTTCGCGTTCGAAATCGAGCGTGTGCACCGCCCCCGCCTCCGACATCACTTCCGCCTTGGCGCCGGTGTCGACCCCCCAGACCTCGGCCCCGGCCGATTGCGCAAGCTGGATCGCCAGGGGACCGGACCCGCCCCCGCCCCCGTTGACCAGCACCTTCATGCCCGGGGCCGCCCGGGTCCGCATCGCGGTGAGCGCGATGGTGCCCGATTGCGGCAGGGCGGCGGCAAAGACATCGGACACGCCGCGCGGCACCGGCACCCAGAGCGTCTCCTTCGCCACGCAGGCCTCGGCAAATCCGCCGAAGCTGCCGAAAGTATCGGCCAGCACCCGCTCGCCGGTCTTCAGCCGGGTGCAGCCGGGTCCGAGCTTGTCGACCACGCCGACCACGTCGGAGCCGAAGACGTCACGCCCGCGCATGAACCAACGCGAGATCCGCGCGTAGAACGGATTGCCGGTGACGAACTCCCAGTCGGAGGCATTGGCGCCGCAGGCCAACACCCGCACCCGCACCTCGCCGGGCCCGGGCTCGGGAACCGGTCGGTGGTCCAGGCTCAGGTTCTCGCCCGCGCCGAAACCGCTGCAGACAAGCGCACGCATCGGGGTTTCCTCCGTCCCCCAGAATGCGCCAGCCGGGGGCGCGCGTCCACCATGCGCGCGAGCTTTCGCGCTTGCGCCGCCCGGTGGGTTCTTGCTCTAACGAATGGGCCGCCAAGGAGCCCCGCCATGGTCGATATCGCCACCCGCGTCTACAATCACCACTGGAAGATCGACCCGATCGTCCGCTCGCTGATCGACACCGATTTCTACAAGCTCCTGATGTGTCAGTCGGTCTTTCTCGGCAAGCCCGACACCCAGGTGACCTTCAGCCTGATCAACCGCTCCACCCATATCCCGCTCGCAGAGCTGGTCGATGAAGGCGAGTTGCGCGAACAACTCGACCACATCCGCACCCTCAGCCTCAAGCGCGGCGAGAGCACCTGGCTGCGCGGCAACACCTTCTACGGCAAGCGGCAGATGTTCCGGCCCGACTTCATGGAGTGGTTCGAAACCCTGTCGCTGCCGCCCTACCATCTCGAACGGGTCGGCGACCAATACGAGCTGACCTTCGAGGGCGCCTGGCCCGAGGTGATGCTGTGGGAGATCCCCGCGCTCGCGGTGCTGATGGAGCTGCGCGCGCGCGCCGTGCTGCACCGGATGGGCAAGTTCGAGCTCCAGGTGCTCTACGCCCGCGCGATGACCAAGCTGTGGGAGAAGATCGAGCGCCTGCGGGCCGTCGACGGGCTCAAGCTCGCCGATTTCGGCACCAGGCGGCGGCATTCCTACATGTGGCAGGACTGGGCGGTGCAGGCGATGACGGAGGGGCTCGGCGCGGCCTTCGTCGGCACCTCCAACTGCCTCATCGCCAAGGAACGCGATCTCGAAGCCATCGGCACCAACGCCCACGAACTGCCGATGGTCTATGCCGCGCTGGCCGAAAACGACGACGCCCTGCGCCGGGCCCCCTACGACGTGCTCGCCGACTGGCACAAGGAACACGACGGCAACCTGCGCATCATCCTGCCCGACACCTACGGCACGCGCGGGTTCCTCGAGAACGCCCCCGACTGGCTCGCGGGCTGGACCGGCATCCGGGTGGACTCGGGCGACCCGATCGAGGGCGCCGAGATCGCCATCGACTGGTGGCGCGCCCGGGGCGAAGACCCGCGCGACAAGATGGTGATCTTCTCCGACGGGCTGGATGTGGACCGGATCGTCGAGCTGCACGGGAAGTTCGCCGGCCGCTGCAGGCCGAGCTTCGGCTGGGGCACGCTGCTCACGAACGATTTCCGCGGGTTGGTGGAAGACGACGCCCTCGCCCCGTTCTCTCTGGTCTGCAAGGCGGTGTCGGCGGACGGAAAGCCGACGGTGAAGCTCTCGGACAACCCGCGGAAGGCGATGGGCCCTGCGGACGAGGTGGCGCGGTACAAGCGGGTGTTCGGGGTGGGGGAGCAACGCGAGCAGGAGGTTGTGGTTTAGTCCTTCCGAAGTCCTACTTCGCTGGCTAACAACGCATGAACTTCGTCCGATACCATTCTCAAAAAAGCGTCTACGTCAGCTTCGTTTTCCGGCCACTCTTTGTAGAGAGTATCGTTCAACAGGGCGTATGATCCGTCTAGTTTAAAAGCGGAATCCTTGATCGGGAGGATCCGCTTTTGCCGACTAACGTTACTTTGAATTGCCGAATTTAGTTCTTTGTTCGTCCATCCCTTTTTGGCGAAGGTTTCGGTCAATAGAGGCATGAAAAAAGTGGACTTCGTGAGCCCGAAGTTGATCCTGTCGACTAAGCTATCGCCCCACTTAATGCTCGACTCATCAAAAAAAACTGTAATACCGCCTTCTTCCAGCTCGTCCTTCAACATCCGCGCGCGATCCTTATCCTCGCTGGCGTGCGAAAGGAATACGTCGAATTCTTTGTGCATATCGGCCAACTTTGCTATCCACTCTACTTCATTTATTCCCGCGAGAACCGCTTGTTCACAGAGTTTGGCAAGGACAGGGTCCGCCTCACCCCTGATCTGCCGAATGAATGCTAGCCAGCCCGCAATGTGGTTAATGAACTGCTGCGCTGAGCCCTCCAGCCAAACACTGCCAGCCGAATCTAAGCCATGTTTACGGGCCGAATGAAGCTTCATTCGAACTCTTGATATGTCACGCCTCCAAACATTGGCCTTCTCATTGACAATGAGTCCCGTTACTTCCTGGCGTTCATTTCGAAGCATCAGTCGGGTTTTCTCCTCGTTGATCCTAAAGCCAGCTTCTCTGAAAGCTGCTATCAAGTCATGACTGAGCTCGACGGTCTTGCCTTCGCTGTGCCTTTCAACAGAGTGAACCAAGCTGTTGGGAACTTCCTTTTTGCTGGATGAGAACGTAATATCATCAGAGTATCGTGAATATTTCAATTTCTCTTTTTGCGCGATTGAAATCAATTTCCTGTCGAGGTTCTTTGCTAAAATATTGGCAAGAATGGGCGATGTGCTCGCGCCTTGTGGCAGAGACCCATCGTGAGTGCAGATTCTAGCTAAGATGGTCGCTACCCGGTCGTTGAATCCAAACAGGTTGGATAGAAACAGACCTCTCACCCTGGGAAACGTGATGCTGGGGAAGAAGTCTTCGATATCGAGGTTCAGCACCCATCTTTGTTTCTCGTGGTATCGAGCGTTTGATGCGAAAGACTGACCTCGACCAAAGCCCCTAACGTATTCACCTGGTTTGTAGACGTGATCCAAAACGACTGCAAAGCGATCTTGAGCCAATGCCACACCCCGAAGTGGCATCGAGATCCGTCTTTCACCACCTCTTTTCTTTGGGATCAAAAATGATCTGTAGAAGCGATCTGTATCGGTATTAGAAACAGCAAAAAAGAACTTGTCCGACTCCAATCCAAGGGCATGGGCTACATCTTGCACTGAGTGAGCGACGCTCAATAGGAAAAGCGCATTCTCTGGATCGATGTTCTTCAATTGTTTGATGAGCTTGACCCTCGCTCTTTACCTTGTTCCAGGTCGTCGCTTTGGTCGCACCGGTCGCGCGGCCCGAAGTGTACTGACATTTCAGAAAGCGGCCGTGGATTCAACAGCCCCAACTAGAGGGTCAAGCTTGCCGCAAGTTAGTTCTATACTTAGAGGAGAGTCAAACATCATCACTACTCCTCCCCCGAAACCTTCCCCCTGAGCGCCTTCACATCCCCCCGCACCTTCTTCGCTTTCAACCGCCGCCGCTTCGAGCCCAGCGTCGGCTTCGTTGCCACCCGGCGTTTCGGCGCCACCAGCGCCAGACGGACCATCTCGGCCAGACGTTTCTCGGCGATCTCCCTGTTCCGAGCCTGCGACCGCGTATCCTCCACCCGGATCACGATCGCGCCTTCAGACGTCCACTTCCGCCCGGCGATCCGCCGCAGCCGCCGCTTCACCGCCTCCGTCAAAGCCGGTGACCGCGCCGCCTCGAACCGAAGCTCCACCGCCGTCGCGACCTTGTTGACGTTCTGCCCGCCCGGGCCCGAGGACCGGGTGAAGCTCTCCGAAAGCTCCCAGTCGGCCAGCACGATATCGTCGTTCACCCGGATCATGGCCCGACCCTAACCGGCTTTCAAAGCAAGGAAAACAGGCCCCCGAAGCAGGCCCCCCGTAGCAGGCCCCGAAGCAATCGAAAAGGGCCACCCCTTGAGGTGGCCCTTCGAGAAGTCTGGAGGTGGGGCCGGTTAGACAAAGTGTCACCCTAGCCCGCTAGGCTCCCGGGGGCTGCCCCGGGGCCGCGCTTCTACAATGTCCCGACACCTCTCTCCGCGAAATCTCTGATCATAGACACCTCCTTTCTCTGCAAATCTGTTGCGATGCAGAAACCGTGGCACAGATCTGCCGCGGGTCAACAAAAATCACCCCGCCGCCGGTGAAAACCTCGTGACGAGCATCCGAAACGGCACAAGGGCCACCAGGGCGAGCGACAGTTTGACCATCCAGTCGGCCACCGCGAGGCTGACCCAGAGCGGCACCACGGCGCCGACCCCGAGGAATGGCACCGCCTCCCAGGCCCAGCTGATCGCGCCGTCCGCCTGCGCGCCGAAGAACGTCAGCGAGGCCGAGAAGGCGATGCTGAAGAACAGCGCGGTGTCGACGGCGGAGCCAACCAGGGTCGAGACCAGCGGCGGCAGCCACCAGGTCTTGCGCCTGAGCGCGTCGAACAGGGCGACGTCGAGCAGCTGTGCGGTGAGGAAGGCGACCCCCGAGCCCACCGCCACCCGCAGCGCCACCGCCGGGTAGGTGAAGCCGTCGCCTTGAAGCATGATCCGGCTGCCGATCAGCGAGCACATCACCCCGACGACGAAACCGGCAAACACCACCCGGCGCGCCGCGGCGGGGCCGTAGACCCGGTTCATCACGTCGGTCACCAGAAAGGCGATCGGGTAGGTGAACGCGCCCCAGGTGAGCCATTGGCCCAGCAGGAATTGCACCAGGATGTTCGAGGCCACGACGACGGCGGCCATGGCGAGAACGCCGGTGAGAAGTCGCATAGGTCTGATCCGTTTTGGCAAGGTTGCGGAGACTTGTCTCTCGATTGCCGAGAGCGCCGCCTCCTACGCCCCGCGCGGACCGGGGTCAAGTCAGTCCCTGAGGAGGTATTCGACGATCTCGGTGTTCTGCCAGCGCCCGAAATTGTCGTCCGAGACCATCGTCAGCCGCAGGCGCCCGGCCGGGTCGCGCCAGACCGCCAGGCCCTCGAGATTGTCATGGGTGCCGGGGCGGGTGCGCAGCAGAAGGGTTTCGCCCCCGAGGCCCTCTGCGGTCAGCTCGAACCGCCGGACCCGACTGGCGAAGCCGACATCGCGCCGGAACTTGCGTTCGAGCAGATAGAACCGCCCGTCCGGCCCGATATCGGCCCCGACCGGCGCGAACCCGTCCTGAAGGTCCGACACCCGGGCAAAGACCTGCCATCGGCGGCCGTCGAACCGGAAGACCGGAAACGGCCCGTCCCCGTGCACCGCCTCCGGCAGGGTGTAGAGCGCCCCGTCCGGTCCGATCGCCAGCGCCTCCAGCGAGGTGTTGGGGGCCAGCCCGATGAAATCGCGGTAGATCGGCAGCACGACGGGATTCTGTCCGCGCGCATCCGGGTAGGCGATCACCCGGCGGACCCCCTCGAAAGCCACGAAGACCCGGCCCGCGGGCGAAACCGCCAGCCCCTCGGCATCGCGCACCTCCTGTCCGATGAACCGGTCGGGGGTATCGTCCAGCCGCCGGATCGGGGCCGCGTCGACGGCGATGAGACGTCCCGAAGCGCCGCGGCGGAACCTGCCCTCGGTGATCCAGCCGCGGTCGGAAACCGCGGTGAAGCTGTCGCCGTCCGCCGATACCTCCAGCCCCGACCAGCCGCCGAAAGCCGGATCGTCCATCGTCCAGACCAGTCGCGAGACGAACACCGCCGGGCCCGCGCTGCGGGCGGCAAAGCCGAGCACCAGCGCGGCGGCGAGCAGGATCAGCGTGCGCCCAGGACCGAGGCGCATTGCGACGGCAGATCGGCCAGCGTGATCGGCGGCTTCGGCGGCACCGGCCTGGCGTTCGGGTCGGGCGGCGGCGGGTTGAGGATCCGGTCGACCCAGCCCTCGGCGTCCTTGCAGCCGTCGCCCGGCGGCGGCGGCGCCTGGTCGACACAGCTCCGGTCACCGGCGGGGCAGGCCAGGCGGACGTGGAAATGGTAGTGATGCCCCCACCAGGGCCGCACCTTGCGCAACCACGACCGGTCGCCGGTGGCATCCTTGCACATCTGCACCTTGGCGCCCGGAAACACGAAGATCCGGGCCACCGCCGGGTCGGAGGCGGCCGCCTTGATCACCTCCATGTGCTGGCGCGTCCATTTCTCGTTGACGTAGGCCCCCTCGGCGCGCCGCATCGAGATCGACGAGAGGTTTTCGCGCTCGGTCGCGGTGAGGTTCAGCCGCGCGGGCGGCAGCATCCAGATATCGGCGTCGAGCCCGATCTGATGGCTCGCATGCCCCGACGACATCGGCCCGCCGCGTGGCTGGCTCATGTCGCCGATGTAGATCCCGGCCCAGCCCGGCTGCCGCGCCGCCTTGGCCGACAGCCGCTCCAGGAAATCGATCAGCGCCGGGTGGCCCCAGTTGCGGTTGCGGCTGAGCCGCATCGCCTGCCAGGTCGGCCCGGTCTCGGGCAATTGCGCGGCCCCGGCGAGACAGCCCTTCGAAAACCCGCCGAAGCTTTCGGGCGCCTGGGCCGAGGCGCTCTTGACCGGGCCGAAAAGCTGCTTGGCCGGTTCGCCGGAGGTCGACACCCGCACCATGGTCGCGCGCGGCAGGCCGGAGGCTGCAGCGTAGTCCGGGCCGACGACGGTGGTGGTCGTGCTCATGCAGCCCGCAAGGGTCAGCCCGAGCGCAAGGCCGAGGATCGGAAAAGCTTTCATCGTCTCACCCTCTTTCGCCCCCGGGTTTCACCCAGATTAGCAGAACGAGGCCGAGAAGAAACAGCCCGATCAGGGGCGAGACGCCGATCCGCGCCGATCCGGTCACGGTGGTGACGAGGCCGATCAGGGCAGGGGCCATGAAAGCGGTCGCCCGGCCCGACAAGCCGTAGAGCCCGAAGCTTTCGGTGGGCGCCTTCGGGTCGGCATGGCGCACCATCATCGTGCGCGAGGCCGATTGCAGCGCGCCCCCCATGCCGCCGATCAGCACGCCGCAGCCGAAGAAGACGGTGTCGGGCAGGGTCGAGCCCGGCGCCAGCGGGAGGCCGAAGAACATCTCGCGGCTCATGAACAGGACGACGACGACGACGCCGATCAGCACTAGGATCGCGCCCACGATCACCGGCTTCGGCCCGATGGCGCTGTCGATCTTGCCGCCGAGCCAGGAGAACAGCGCCGAGGAGACCAGCGCGACGATGCCGAAGACCCCGACCAGAACGATCGGCCAGTCGAGCACCAGCGCGGCGTAGACCCCGCCGAAACCGTAAAGCCCGTTGAGTGCATCGCGGTAGAACATCGAGCTCAGCAGGTAGGCGCCGAGCGAGCGTTTCTTCACCACCGATTTCAGAGCCGCGGCGATGATCCCGAGGGCCGCGCGAAACGAGATTCTGTCGCCGGTCGGCCGGTCGCGGACCCAGAGGGCGTAGGGGATCATGAACAGGGCGAACCACAGCGCGGTGAACGGCCCCACCGCCCTTGTGCCCTCGCGCGCCGCGGCGTCGAGCAGGCCGAACCCCGGGTCGAGCCCGATCAGGGTCTTGCCGCCCTCCTGTTCGACGAAAACCAGCAACATGAGCAGCAGCGCCGCAAGCCCGCCGAGATAACCGAAGGCAAAGCCCGAACCCGAGACCTTGCCGATGTCTTCCTCCGGCACCAGCCCGGGCAGTTGGGCATTGACGAAAATCAGCGCAAACTCGGCGCCGATGAAGCCGATGCCGAAAAAAGCGAGCATCGTCCAGGTGTTGGACCCGTCCGGATCGGTGAGCCACAGCGCGCCCGAGCCGATCACATACATCAGCGAAAAGACAAAGATCCAGGGCCGGCGCCGGCCGGAACTGTCGGCCATCGCGCCCATGATCGGACCGCCGAACCCGATGATGAGGCCGGTCACGGTCAGGGCGAGCGACCACAGCGCCTGCGCCTCGGCGTCCGCTGTCCGTTCGTCGAGCCCGGTGCCGACGAACCAGGCCGCGGCGACCGCGGCAAAAAACGGGCCGAAGACGAAGGTGACCAGCAGGGTGTGGTACGGCTGGCTGGCCCAATCGAACCACCACCAGCCCCAGATCCGTCTCTTCGCGGATACCTCTGCCATGCCCGTGCCTCCCTTTTGGATCGACAGAGCATGAATAGCACCGGGGCGGCAAGTCCCGCCAGACGGGGTTGGCGGGCGACCGACATCGCGCCGACCGGCGGATCGATGCCCGGCGAAACCGTCGGCGCGGCGCAGAAAGTGAACGGAAACTGACCGCGAAACCATGCTCAAGGCATTGAAAAAATGTTGTTTTGTGCTCGTCCGGTTAGGCCAGTTTCCTAGGAAACTGGCAGGGTCGACAGGCCGTCGCATCGACGCCGGAAGCCCCCGCGCAGAACTGTCGCTGAAGCGACCCGCGCGGTCTCAGAGCTCCGGCGGCCATGGCCGGACCGCTTCCGCCGCGATCCAGGCCGAAACCCACGCCGGCAGAACCGGCGAAACACCGTCATGCCCCATCGCCGCGAGCACCCGTTCCGGCGCCACGATCCCGTCTTTCGAAGTGACGGCGCTGCGGATCAGCGCCTGCGTGGTGCAGGTCGCCCCCTTCCACATCGTCTGCTCGATATAGAAGAACCGGCCGTCGTGCCCGACACCGCGCGAGCGCATCTCGACCCGGTCGAACAGCCGGACCCGGGCGCGATACCGCACGCTGACCCCGGCCACCGTGATCCCCCAGCGCTGCGCGCGCATCGCTTTCGCGAGCCCGTTGCGTTGGGCGAGCGGCAGCCGGCCGAGGTCGAAAAACGTCAGTGTGCGGCCGTTGTTGAGTTCCATCCAGAGGTCGAGATCCCAGGGCCAGCAGATGTGCCGGCTCAGGTGGGTGCCCCAGACCGGCAGCGTTTCGGCCTGCGAATGCAGCGCAAGCTCCTTGATCATGCGAACGACGGGATACATGTGCGGCTCCGTTTGCCGCATCCGTGCCCGCGGCGAAACCGCGCGTCAACCGCAATGGCGCGTCAGGGTTGCGTGCGCGCGCCGGAGCGCCTAGATGCGATGCCGAGAACAACGCCCGGGAGTCCCCATGCTGTCGCCATTCGTCGCCACGCTGTTGCAGGTTTTCGTCCTGATCCTCGGGATCATCTGGTTCATCGTGATCGCACATATCGTCGTCTCGTGGCTGGTACATTTCCAGGTGCTCAACCTGCGCCAGCCGCTGGTCAGCCAGATCTGGTACATGCTGAACCGGATGGTCGAGCCGATCTACCGCCCGATCCGCCGCGTCATGCCCGATCTCGGCGGCCTCGACCTCGCGCCGCTGGTGGTGCTGATCGTGTTGTTCTTCGTGCGCAACCTGGTGGCCAACTACTACTACGCCTACGGCGGCGGCGCGGTCTTCTGAAGCGCACCGCGTTTGCTGTGGCCAGACCATCGCCAACCGCGTGTGCTCTCCAAGTGACGCCGGCCGCAGGGCCGCGAACCGGGATATCGACCGAACGCGGCGCGGTTTGACTTGCCGCCCCGCGGGCGCCGTGAAATGTTGCCCGGCAAAGCCCGAGCAGCCTGCCGAAGAGCCACATGTCCCGCGATCTCGACCTCCTGAAATCCGTTTTCGGCTTCGACGCCTTCCGTCCCGGCCAGGGTGAGATCGTCGCCGCCGTGACCGCGGGCGAAAACACCCTCGCGATCATGCCCACCGGCGGCGGCAAGTCGCTCTGTTTCCAGCTCCCGGCCCTCCTGCGCGACGGTGTCACCCTGGTGATCTCGCCGCTGATCGCCCTCATGCGCGACCAGGTGCGCGCCATGCGCGCGGCCGGGGTCGAGGCCGGCGCGCTCACCTCCGGCAACACCGACGCGGAAACCGACGCGGTGTTCGCAGCCCTTTCGGATGGCACGCTGAAGCTCCTCTACATGGCCCCGGAACGGCTGGCGTCGGGCGGCACGCTCAACCTCTTGCGCCGCGCCCGCGTCTCGATGATCGCCGTCGATGAGGCCCATTGCGTCAGCCAGTGGGGGCACGATTTCCGGCCCGACTACCTGGCGATCGGCGCGCTGCGCCGCGCCCTCGACGTACCGCTCGCCGCCTTCACCGCCACCGCCGATGCCGAGACCCGCGACGAGATCGTCGAAAAGCTGTTCGACGGCACGCAGCCCTCGACCTTCCTGCGCGGCTTCGACCGGCCCAACATCCACCTCGCCTTCGCCGTGAAGGACAGCCCGCGCGCCCAGATCCTCGATTTCGCCGCCGCCCGCAAGGGCCAGTCCGGCATCGTCTACACCGCGACCCGCGCCAAGACCGAGACCCTGGCCCAGGCGCTGCGCGAGGCCGGTCATAGTGCCGTCGCCTACCACGCCGGGCTGGAGGCGGATGTGCGCCGCGAGGTCGAGCGGCGGTTCCAGCAGGAAGACGGGCTGATCGTCACCGCCACGGTCGCTTTCGGCATGGGCATCGACAAGCCCGACATCCGCTGGGTCGCGCATGCCGACCTGCCCAAATCGATCGAGGCCTATTACCAGGAGATCGGCCGGGCGGGGCGCGACGGCGCCCCCGCCGACACGCTCACCCTGTTCGGCCCCGACGACATCCGCCTGCGCCGCGCCCAGATCGACGAAGGCCTTGCTCCCGAGGAACGCCGCGGCGCCGACCACGGGCGGCTCAACGCGCTGCTCGGTCTCGCCGAGACCTATGCCTGCCGTCGCCAGGCGCTGCTCGGCTATTTCGGCGAAGAGTCCGAGCCTTGCGGCAATTGCGACACCTGCCAGACCCCGCCCGAGACCTTCGACGGCACCGTGCCGGTGATGAAGGCCCTGTCGGCGGCGCTGCGCACCGAGGAGAGCTTCGGCGCGGGCCACCTGATCGACATCCTCACCGGCAACGAGACCGACAAGACCAGGGCGCGGCGCCACCACGACCTGCCGACCTGGGCCGTCGGACAGGACTTGTCCAAGCGCGAATGGCAGGCGGTGTTTCGCCAGATGATGGGGCTCGACCTCGTCCGCCCCGACCCCGCCCGCCACGGTGCCCTGCGGGTGACGGTCAAGGCGCATCCCGTGCTCAAGGGCGAAGAAAGCGTCACACTCCGACGTGACACGCTGCAAAAGGCGCGAAAATCCCGCCCGGCGGTCAAGATGCTGGTTTCCGAGGAAGACGCGCCGCTCCTGTCGGCCCTCAAGGCCCGGCGCCGGGCCCTCGCGGAAGCGCAGCGGGTGCCGGCCTATGTCGTCTTCACCGACCGCACGCTGATCGAGATGGCCGAGACCCGGCCGACATCGCTCGACGAGATGGCCAAGGTGTCGGGTGTCGGTGCGAAAAAGCTCGAGACCTACGGGCGCACCTTCCTCGAGGTGATCGCAGGGGCCGGGACGCAGGAGGTTCACCCGGTGCGGCGCAAGCTGGCAGGCTCAGAGGCCGGCCCGCTGTTCGACCGGCTCCAGCAGGCGGCCGTCGCCCTCGCGCGCGGCGAGGACGGCACCCAGAAGCCGCTTTCGCTCGCCGCCTCGACCCTGCGCCATGTCGCCGAACGGCGGCCGGCGACCGAAGGCGACCTCGCCCGCCTGCCCGGCATGGACGAGGCCCGTTTGCGCCGGTTCGGCCCCGCCTTCCTCGGAATCCTGGCCGAAACCTGAGCGCGCCCGGCACGGTCGGGGCCGTTTCGAGGTGAAACAGTCACACATCCAAGCGCGGGTTCCAGCCGCACGGGCTCGGCCGACGGCTTTCGCTGCAAGACGTATCGGTTCCGGGCGAAACGCCGTAAGCTCCTTCCATGTTGCGCCTCGCCCTGATCGCTCTCCTGTTTGCCTCCGCCGCCCGGGCCCAGGCGCCGGCCTGCCCGGCCGAACCGCATGCCGAGGTCGAGCGCGCCACGCTGGCGGTCGAAGCCGGCACCCGGACCGCCGAAGACTTGAACCCGATCGCCACCGCCCTGGTCCGCGGCTGCCCCGGCGACCGCGCGCTCTACGGCCATATCCTCGCGATGTTCACCCGCGCCGGCCTCGCCAGCGACCCGCCCGACCGGTTCTCCGCCCACCGCAACGCTTTCAAGACCATCGACGCGGTGCTCAAGGCGGGGGGCGACGATTTCGCCGAGGTGACCTACGCGCTGGACGACGGGCAACCGGCGGTCTGGTCGGTGTTCGACGAACGAAACGCCTATTTCGACCTGATGCTGGCGCTCTCGACCGATTTCCTCGTGTTCGCGGTGCACGAGCAGATCTATGCGCCCGACACCACCGAAAGGCTTGGCTGCGGTCTCTATCCGGCGGAAGAAGCCGCGGCCCTCGCCGCGCAGGCCGAGGGCAATGCCGATGGCGGCGAGCTGGTCGTGCGGGTGGGTTTTCTCGGGCGCGCGTGTGCGGCGGCAAACGGCGAGGTCGCGGGGCAGGTGGCGCGCTATTTCGCGGCCCATTACCGTGCCCGGGCGGCCGATCCCGACTACCTCGGCCTCACCGCGGGCGACATCCGCGGCGGCCTCCAGCGGTTCCTGCCGGACCATCTCGGACCCTCGGCGCACAGCGCGTTGTTCTCCGCCGACGAAGTGGCGGAGCTCCTGGCATTCTGAGCGGTTGCACCCGCCGGTGCCTGGGGTAGAACCTGTCCATGCTTGTCGTCGTCTCCCCCGCCAAACGCCTCGATGAACGGCCCGCGCAGGCTGTCGGCGGCACCCAACCGCCGTTCCCGGAGGCCACCGCCGACCTGGTCGCGATCGCCCGGCAGCTCGATGCGGGCGGCCTCGAAAAACTCATGCATATCTCGCCGAAACTGGCCGCGCTCAATCGCGCGCGCTTCGCCCGGATCGGCTCGGGCGACGGTGCCAAGCGGGCGATCGAGCTGTTCGCGGGCGATACCTACACCGGGCTCGACGCAAGCTCGCTCGACGATGACGAAATGGACTATGCCCAGCGTCACCTGCGGATCCTGTCCGGTCTCTACGGAGTGCTGCGCCCGGGCGATGTGATCGAGCCGCACCGGCTGGAAATGGGATCGCGGCTGGCCAATCCGAAGGGCCGAGATCTCTATGCGTTCTGGGGCGACCGGATCGCCGAGGCGCTGGTGCGAGACGCGGCGGCGGCGGCGACGGAGGTGTTGGTCAATTGTGCCTCGGTCGAATACTTCACCGCCGCCAACCGCCCGGCCCTCGCCCTCAGGGTGGTGACACCGGGCTTTCTCGAAGATCGCCCCGAGGGGCCGAAGGTGATGTCGTTCTGGGCCAAGCAGGCGCGTGGCGCGATGGCACGGTTCATTGTTCAGAACCGGTTGCGCGACCCGGCAGCGTTGCAGGCGTTCGACACCGGTGGCTACCGCTACCAGCCCGCCATGAGCACGCCCGACCGGCCGGTGTTTCTGCGCCCCGCGTAAGGCGCCGCGCCGGGCTCAATCGGCCTGCGGCAGCGGCGGGCGGGCCGCGTCGGGACGCGCGCCGTCGATCTCGGCAAAGATCGCCGGTTTCTTGAGCGGCTTGGTCAGGTGGGCGTCGAGCCCGTGGGCGAGAATCTCCTCCGCGTCGCCCGCCATCGCATGTGCCGTCAGCGCAACGATCCTGGTGCGTGGCCAGCCCGCTGCGGCCTCGAGCGCGCGGATCCGCCCGGTTGCTTCCTTGCCGTCCATCCGCGGCATCGAGATGTCCATGAACACCAGGTCCGGGCGCAGGTTTTCGAAGGCTTCGAGTGCTTCGAGACCGTCATTGGCGAAACTGAGCTCGATGTCGCAGCTCTTGACCAGCTTGGAAAACACCAGCTGGTTGGTCTTGTTGTCTTCGACCGCGAGCACCCGCATCACCCGCAGCGCGGGGTCTGCGGCTGGCGCGACGGGATCGACCGGCGCCGGCATCACCTCGGTCGGGTCCGGTACCGGCAAAGACGGCTCGGGGGCCGTCGGTGCGGGGTCGGCCCGGCCGACGCCCGGCGTTTCACGCTGCGGTTCAGGTGCGACCTGCGGCGCCATCGGCCGTCGCCGGGATCCGAAGACCGGGATCGGATCGGGCGCGTCGTCGTCGCGGGCGTCGGCGTCGTCCGGCCGAGAGGGCTCGCTGGCCGCGAGATCCGCACCGGTCGCCTCCTCCGCCTGCGGGCCTGTTGTCTCGGCCGGGGCCTGCGTCGGCGATTGGCCGGTGTCGGATGCGTCCGGTGCGCCTTGCGGCATGTCGAACGGCAGCGGCGCCGGTGCCGGCGCGGGTTCGACGGCCACTGCGGCGGGGCTTTCCGGCGCGACGTCGACCGGGGGCATCCCGGGACCGGCATCTTCCGCCGCGCCCGCCTCCGCCGCGTCGGCAAGGTCGGGGCGGCCACTATCCGACGTCCGGGCCGTCACCGGGTCCGAGAGCAGCAGCGGTTCGGGCGGTTTCAGCCCCTGAAGCGCGCCGACGAGATCGACCCGCGAGATCGGTTTGACCAGCGATGAGACCGCACCGGCCACCGGGGCGCTCGCGGCCTCCGGGGTCGCGGCGACCATCACCACCGGCGCATTGGCCCCGGCCGCGCGCAACACGGCAATGAATGCGGCGGCCCCCATGTCGGGCAGGCGGTTGTCGGCAAAGATGACGTCGACACCGCCGGCCCGGCGCGCGCTCGCCTCCTCGGCGTTAGCGGCACAGGCGACATCGAGCCCGAGGGCCGCGAGCTGTTTCTCGAGGATCGCGCGGGTGAGGTCGTCGGACATGACCAGAAGCGCGCGACGGACCCAGGCGGGCAGGTTCGGCGGCTCTGTGGGCCCGACGACCGGCAGGCTGATCTGGAAGCCGAAAGCGGAACCGACGCCGAGCTCGCTCTCGACCCAGATCTTGCCGCCCATGAGCTCCACCAGCTGGCGCGAGATCGCAAGGCCGAGGCCGGTGCCTTCGTAGGCGCGGTTGCGGTCGTCCTCGACCTGATTGAACTCGCCGAACACATGGCCGAGCTTCTCGCTCGGGATGCCGATCCCGGTGTCTTCGATCGTGACATGGATGCGCTGTGCCTCCTGTCCCGCCTCCGGCAGGCCGACGATACGCACCAGCACATGGCCTTTCTCGGTGAACTTGACCGCATTGCCGATGAGGTTGGTAAACACCTGGCGGATGCGCACCGGGTCGCCCATGAACCGGTTCGGCAGGAAGATGTCGTAGTCGAGGATGACCTTGAGGCCCTTGGCCCGGATCGTCGGTTCGAGCAGCAGCAGCACGTCGAGCACGATGCGCTCGAAGTCGAGGGCCTCGATCCGCAGCGCCAGCCGCTTGGCCTCGACCTTGGAATAGTCGAGCACATCGTTGATGATGGTGAGCAGCGCCTGGCCGGAACTGCGGATGGTATCGACATAGAGGCTCTGTTCGTCGTCGAGCGGGCTCTCGGCGAGCAGGTCGGCCATGCCGATCACCCCGTTCATCGGCGTGCGGATCTCGTGGCTCATGTTGGCGAGGAACGCCGACTTGGCACGGCTGGCCGCCTCGGCCCGGGCCCGGGCCTTTTCCAGCACCGCCTGGCGACGCATCGACTGGGTGATGTTCTGACCGAGCGAAACCGTGTCGCCCCCTGGCGCGCGGCTGTCGACGAGCCGGAGCCAGATGCCGTTCCACAGCCGCACCACACACGGTTCGGGGGTGTCGGAAAACCAGCGCGCCAGCATCTCCTGGCGCCACAGTTGCGGCGCCTTGCCATCGAGGTCGATGACGCCTTCGGTCAGCGCCGCCTCGATGATCTCCTCGTAATGCGCGCCCGGCCGGATGCATTCGAGCCCGTCGAACGGCGCGAGATATGCGGTGTTGGCGATGACCAGTCTGGCGTCTGCGTCGAACACGGCAAATCCGTCGTCCAGCGCCTGCAGCGAATTCCACAGCCGCCGCTTGGCGATATCCACCTCGACATTGGCACGGTCGAGATCGGCGCGCACCTTCACGTTTTCGCCCTTGACCTCCTCGACCACCACCCGGGTTTCGACCAGGTCTTCCGACAGGTGGATCGCATGCCGCGACAGCATCCGGTTGGCGGCGTTGAGCTCGGCCTGTTTCTGCTCCAGCAGCCGTTCCGCCGCCATCCGGGCGCGCCGCTCTTCGGTCAGGATATTATGTGCGTTCATTCCGGTCTCCGCAGCCTCCGGCGTTCTGCCTTGCGCGACACTTTGCGCAAACAAGGTGAACGGCCCCTTAACACCGGCAGAATTTCGAAGCGGCCGTTGCGTGATCTTCGACTTGGTGTCAGCATGATCGGGCGCGCGAGGGAGGACCCGATGCGGAACATTCTTATTTTCGTTGCAATTTTCGTACAATTTGCCGGAATGGCGCTGGCCGAAAGCCCGGTCGATAGCCGACGGGCCATCATTCACCGCGATACGGATTTCCCGGGGGGTGATATCCAGTCGGTCTTCGACACCACCCTCGAGGCCTGCCAATCGGCCTGCTTCACCCGCGCCGAGTGCGGTGCCTATACCTACAATTCGAAGTCCTCCGCCTGTTTCCTCAAATCCGGAATGGGCGACACGGCCCCCTATGCCGGGGCCTTCTCGGCCGAAGTGATCGACCGCCCCGCCGGGGTGCTCGCCCGGGCCGAAGCCCAGGCCGCCCGGCTCGACTTCCTGTTCGCGACCGACCTGCTCTCGGCCGAGCGGCAGGCCCGCGACCTGCCGCATGATTTCCCGGTCGGCGGCTGGAGCGCCGAAGACCTCGCCGAATGGGCGCGCGAAGCCGAGGGCAACGCGAATCTCGCCTCGGCGATGCGCTACATGGCCGGCGCCACGGTCGTCTCCGATGCCGCCGGCGACTGGATCGACTATGCGCGGCTCTCGAATGCCGCCGCACTGGCGACCGAAGACAGCGCCGACACCGCCAGGTATTTCGACCAGGCGCTGGGCGCGTCCATCGCCGGATACCTCCGCAGCGAGGGCGGCCCGCAGGAGGCCAACGCGCTCATCGAGATGGCGACGGCGCTGGAGAATCTCGACCGCGGCCGGACGTCGATTCCAGCGCTCAGGCTTGCCCAGGCCGCCAGCCCGCGCGACGATACCGCCACCGCGCTCGACCGCGCGCTCGGCCTATTCGGTTTCCGTGTTACCGATACCAGCGTCGACAGCGACGCCGCCTCGCCCCGGATCTGCGCCGAGTTCTCCGAACCTCTGGTCGAGGCGGGGGTGGACTACGCGCCCTTCCTCGGCTCCGAGATCTCCGGTCTCGCGGTGTCGGCGAAAGGCCGCCAGCTCTGCATCGAGGGCATCACCCACGGGAACCGCTACAGCTTCACCCTGCGCCCGGGCCTGCCGGCCGCTTCCGGCGAAGCGCTGGCAAAACCCGTGCAGCTCAGCCAATATGTCCGCGACCGCAGCCCGGGCGTGCATTTCCCGGGCCGGGCCTACGTGCTGCCGCCGACCCCGGATGCCGGGCTCCCGGTGGTGGTGGTCAACACCGCCGAGCTCGAACTCACGCTGTCGCGGCTTCCCGACCGCAACCTGGTGCGCGCCTTCGACGAAGACTGGTTCGGCCGCTCGCTCACGGTCTGGGACGAAAGCTGGTTCAACGAGACGCTCGCGGAACAGGTCTGGGAAGGCACCGCCGAGGTCGCCACCGAACTCAACCGCGATGTCACCACGCGGTTGCCGATCGGCGAGGCGATCGACGACATGGCCCCCGGCGTCTACGTGCTGCACGCCAGGATCGCCGGCCAATCCCAGGACGACAGCCCGCCGGCCACGCAATGGTTCGTGATCTCCGATCTCGGCGTCACCACCATGACCGGGGGCGACCGGCTCTATGTGTTCGCCCAGTCGCTCAGCCGGGGCGACCTGGTCGGCGGCGCCACCGTCGAGCTGCTGTCGCGGGCCAACGCCGTGATCGCGACCGCCGAGACCGACGCGACCGGCTACGTCGAATTCCCGGCCGGGGCGATCTCCGGCTCCGGCAGCGCCGCGCCGGCCATGGTGACGGTGCGTCTGGATGACGATTTCACCTTCCTCACGCTGACCGGCCCGGCCTTCGACCTCTCCGATCGGGGTGTCGAGGGCCACCCGGCGGCGCCACCGATCGATGTGTTCCTCACCACCGACCGCGGCGCCTACCGCGCCGGCGAGACGATATACGCCACCGCGCTTGCCCGGGATCGCACCGTCGAGGCCATCGAAGGCCTGCCGATCACCGCGATTCTCACCCGTCCCGACGGGGTCGAGTATTCGCGCCATCTGTCGGACGGCGCCAATGCCGGCGGTCACGTCTTCGCCCTTCCGGTTGCCGGATCCGCCCCGCGCGGCACCTGGCGGCTCGATCTGCACGCCGACCCGGACGCGCCGCCACTCGCCTCGACCACCCTCCTGGTCGAGGATTTCCTGCCCGAACGGATCGACTTCGACCTCGCGCTGTCCGATCCGCGCCCGAGCCTCACCGCGGCGCCGATATTGTCGGTCGATGCCCGTTACCTGTTCGGCGCGCCGGGCGCGGACCTCGCCGCCGAGGGCGAACTGCGGCTCCGCCCGGTGGCGTCCGTCGACGGCTGGCCGGGCTACAGCTTCGGCCCGCACGAGGGCGGCCGGCAGACGACATGGGGGGCGCTCGACAGCGCCCGCACCGATGCCGCCGGAAGGGTCGCCATCCCGGTCGCCTTCCCCGAGGTCGAGACCGAGGGCGTGCCGCTCGAGGCGGCGTTCACGATCCGGGTGAAAGAGGGCTCCGGACGCCCGGTGGAACGCGACCTGACCGTGCCCGTCGCCCCCTCCGGGCCGGTGATCGGTATCCGGCCCGGCTTTGACGGCACCCTGCCGGAAGGCGCCGAGGCGGATTTCCAGCTGGTTGCGCTTGCACCCGACCTTTCGCCGGTGCCGATGGAGGTGAGCTGGGAGCTCAACCGGGTCACCACCCGCTACCAGTGGTATTCCAGCTACGGCAGCTGGAACTGGGAACCGACGGTCTCGCGCGAACGCGTGGCCTCCGGCACGGCCGTGCTCGGCGCCGATCCGGTGACGGTGAGCGCGCCCACCGCCTGGGGCCGCTACGAACTGGTCGTCACCGGCCAGGACGGCGGCTTCGTGTCCTCGTCGGTCGGCTTCTCGTCGGGCTGGTACGCACCGGCCGACGCCTCCGCCACCCCCGATCTGCTCGAGGTCTCGCTCGATGCCGAGCGCTACGCACCCGGCGACACCGCCACCCTGCGCTTCGTGCCCCGCACCGCGGGCAAGGCGCTGGTGACGGTGGTTTCGAACCGTCTGATCGACAGGGTCGCCGTCGATGCGGTGGCCGGCGAGAACACCCTCGCCCTGCCGGTGACCGAAGACTGGGGCGCGGGCGCCTATGTGCTGGCGACCCTCGTCCAGCCGCTCGACGCGGCCACCGGCCGCGATCCGACCCGGTCGCTCGGCCTTGCCTATGCCGCGGTCGATCCCGGGGCGCACGCTCTGGTCGCAGGCCTCGAGGCCCCGGCCGAGACCGCGCCGCGCGGACCCATGGAGGTCACCCTGAATGTCGCGGGCAGCGCCGAGGGCGACACCGTCTTTGCCACCGTCGCCGCGGTGGATGTGGGCATTCTCAACCTCACCTCCTTTGCCGCCCCCGATCCTTCCGATCATTACTTTGGCCAGCGTCGGCTCGGCGTCGGCCTGCGCGACCTCTACGGACGGCTGATCGACGGGCGCAGCGGCGCGATGGGGCAGATCCGCTCCGGCGGCGACGCGATGGCGAGCATGCGGATGCAGGCGCCACCGCCGACCGAGGAGCTGATGGCGCAGTTTTCCGGGCCGGTCCAGGTCTCTAACGGGCAGGTCAGGGTCACATTCGACCTGCCAGAGTTCAACGGCACCGTCCGGCTGATGGCCGTCGTCTGGTCGAAGACCGGCATCGGCAATGCCACCGCCGATGTGCTGGTGCGCGACCCGGTCGTGGTGACCGCCTCGCTGCCGCGGTTCCTCGCCCCCGGGGATGAAGGCCGGCTGCTGCTCGAGGTCACCCACGCCACCGGGCCGGTCGGCGAGGTGCGCCTCGGCGCCGGCTCCGAGACCGGCGCCGTCGCCGTCGCCGGCTCAAGCTTCGCCCACAGCTTCGATCTGGGCGCGGGCGAAACCCAGAGGTTCTCCCTGCCGGTCACGGCCAGCGAACTGGGCGTCCACCCGGTGAACGTGGTGCTGACCACACCCGACGGGACCGAGCTGACCAAGCGGCTTTCCCTGCCGGTCCAGCGGCTCGACCCGGAGGTGGCAAAGACCTCGCGTTTCACCCTCGCGGCGGGCGAGAGCTTTGCGCTCACCTCCGATCTCTTCACCGGCCTCGACGGGGCCCGCGCCACCGTGACCGCCGGGCCACTGGCGCGGATCGATGCCGCCGGGCTCATCGACCGGCTCGACCGCTACCCCTACGGCTGCACCGAACAGCAGACCTCGCGCGCCCTGCCGCTGCTCTATCTCTCGGGTTTGGCCGAAGCGATGGGCCTCGCCGACCGCGACGATCTGCCGGACCGGATCGGCAAGGCGATCACCGGCGTGCTGGCCAACCAGTCGTCCTCGGGCAGCTTCGGGGTCTGGCAACCGGGGTCGGGCGATCTCTGGCTCGATTCCTATGCCAGCGATTTCCTCGCCCGGGCCCGGGCACAGGGCTACCAGGTGCCCGACACCGCCTTCCGCGCGGCAATGGACAACCTGCGCAACCGGGTGAACTATTATCCCGACTTCGAAGAGGGCGGCGAAGATCTCGCCTATGCGCTCTACGTGCTCGCCCGCGAAGGCGGCGCCGCGATGGGCGATCTGCGCTACTACGCGGATGTGAAGGCCGATGCCTTCGCCACCCCGCTCGCCTCGGCCCAGCTCGGCGCGGCGCTCGCCTCCTACGGCGATCCGACCCGCGCGGATGCCTTGTTCACCCGTGCCGCACACCAACTCGCCTCGACCGGCGACGAGGGCCAGCTCTGGCGCGACGATTACGGCACCTCGCTGCGCGATACCGCCGCGGTACTTGCGCTCGCCGTCGAGGCTGGCAGCGAGACCGTCGACCGCGATGCCCTGTTCGCGCGCCTTGCCCGCGCCCCCGCGCAGCTCTCTACCCAGGAGGCGAGCTGGACCCTGCTCGCGGCCAACGCGGTTCTGGGCGAGGCGCCCGGCGCCGGGCTCACGCTCGACGGCACCGCACTCACCGGGCCGCTCGTCGAGGTGTTGAGCGACATCGACCTGGTCACGCCCAGGGTGATCGCCAACACCGGCACCGGCGACACCGACCTCACCGTCACCACCTTCGGCGTGCCCGACGTGGCGCCGCCGGCCTCCGGCAACGGTTACGCCATCGAGCGGCGCTATTTCACCCTCGAAGGCGAGCCTGCCGACCCGGCCGAGGTCGACCACGGCGCTCGCCTGGTCACGTTGATAACGGTCACCCCCTGGGAGGGCTCGGACGGGCGGCTGATGATCACCGACCCACTGCCGGCGGGCTTCGAGATCGACAACCCCAACCTGCTCAGTGCCGGCGATATCCGGGCGCTCGACTGGTTGCAGGTGACCAGCGAGACCGAGACGGTCGAGTTCCGTCAGGATCGCTTCCTCGCCGCGGTGAACTGGTCGTCCGACAAGCCGGTGCGGCTGGCCTATGTGGTGCGGGCGGTGACGCCGGGCCGCTTCCACCATCCCGCCGCCTCGGTCGAAGACATGTACCGGCCGATGTACCGCGCGGTCGGCGAGGCCGGCGAAGTTGTGGTTTCGGCCGAATAGGGTTCGGACCGGCTTGCGCCGGTCCGACCGGCCGGGGGGCTCCGCCCCCGTCGTGCCGCAGGCACGCCTGTGGCGTGACACCCCCCGAGGTATTTCGAAACCAAAGCAGGAGGGGCCGGCTGGAATACCTGCGCGAGGGTTGATCGCCCTGGCTGTGGTGCTCTACGCGGGCGCTTTGGGCCGCGACCGCGTGGATGCCTGGATCGACGCGACACCCATGCCGCCGCTCACCGTCGAGACCTCGGTGGAGGTGCTCGACCGGCACGGTGAGCTGCTGCGCGCCTATACCGTGGCCGACGGTCGCTGGCGCCTCGCGGCGGACCCGGACGCGGTCGATCCGCTGTTTCTGGATATGCTGATCGCCTATGAAGACAAGCGCTTCCACCGGCACAGCGGCGTCGATCTGCGCGCCCTTGCCCGCGCCACCGTCCAGGCGCTCCGCCACGGCGAGATCGTCTCGGGCGCCTCGACCCTGACCATGCAGGTGGCGCGCCTGATCGAGGATGGCCCGACCGGCACGCTGCCCGGCAAGGCCCGTCAGATCCGCCTGGCCCTGGCGCTCGAACGCCGGCTCGACAAGGCCCGGATCCTGGCGCTCTACCTCGACCGCGCGCCCTACGGCGGCAATACCGAAGGCATCCGCGCCGCCACCCGCGCCTGGTTCGGCAAGCCGCCACGCCGCCTCACCGCGGCGGAGGCCGCGCTTCTGGTGGCCCTGCCGCAGAGCCCCGAGACCCGGCGGCCCGACCGCCACGCAGAAGCCGCGCGGCAAGCCCGCGACCGGGTGCTGACACGCGCAGAGGCCGCGGGTCTGCTCGCGCCGGACACCGCCGCCGCAGCCCGTCGCGCGCCCGTGCCCACCGCCCGTGCGCCGATGCCGGCGCTGGCCCCGCATCTTGCCGACAGGCTCACCGCCGAGGCCCCGGCACAAACGGTCCACCTCACCACGCTCGACGCAGACCTCCAGACCCGGCTGGAAGCGCTCGCGGCCCAGGCGGTGCGCGATCACGGCGGCGGTGCGCTCTCGATCGGCATGGTCGTCGCCGATCACCGCACCGGCGAGATCCTCGCCTCGGTCGGGTCGGCGGGCTATTCGCAGGGCACGCGCCAGGGCTTCGTCGACATGACCCGCGCCCTGCGCTCGCCCGGCTCGACCCTGAAGCCGCTGGTCTACGCGCTGGCCTTCGACGATGGTCTGGCCCATCCGCAGACCATGATCGACGACCGGCCGATGCGGTTCGGATCCTACGCGCCGGAAAACTTCGACGGCGCCTACCGCGGCCCGGTGACGGTCGAGCAGGCCTTGCAGCTGTCGCTCAACATCCCCGTCGTCGCGCTGACCGCCGAGATCGGCCCGACCCGGCTGGTCGCGGCGCTGAAGCGGGCCGGGGTCGCGCCCGTCCTGCCCGGCGACGCCGCGCCGGGACTGGCCGTGGCGCTGGGCGGGGTCGGGGTGACGGCAGAAGATCTCACCGCCCTCTACGCGGGCCTTGCCGCCGGCGGGCGCGCGGTGGCGCTCACCACCCGGCAGACCTCGGCCTCGGGCGCGCCCCGGGCGCGTATCGTCTCGCCCGAGGCGGCCTGGGCCGTCGGGCACATCCTCGCCGGCATGCCGCCACCGCCCAACGCCGCGCGCCAGCGTCTGGCCTACAAGACCGGCACCTCCTATGGCCACCGCGACACCTGGGCCGTGGGGTTCGACGCGCGCCATGTCGTGACGATCTGGATGGGGCGCCCCGACGGCACCCCGGTGCCGGGCGCGTTCGGCGCCGACATGGCGGCCCCTGTGCTGTTCGAGGCCTTCGCCCGGCTGAAACCCCGCCTGGACCCGCTGCCGCCGCCGCCGCCCGGCACGCTGGTGCTCTCTAACGCCGCCCTGCCGCAGCCACTGCGGGAATTCCGCTCGCGCGCCGCCGTCTTTGCCGGGGCGAATGCGCCGGAGCTCGCCTTCCCGCCCGACGGCGCCCTGGTCGAGACCCAAGGCGCGCCGCTCGTGGTCAAGATCGCGGGCGGCAAACCGCCGTTCACGGTGCTGGCCAATGGCGCGCCGGTGGTCGTTGCCAGCCGCGCGCGGACATTGGAACTGCCGCTCACCCTGGGCCATGCCACGCTGTCGGTCATCGATGCGGCGGGCCGGTCGGCGCGGGCGGCGGTGGAGCTGCGGTGAGGGCCCACCGACCCGGGCGGACACCCCTGCCGCGAAGCCTACCGGCTCAGAGACGCCCGCCCGCTGGGGGTCGTCTGCGATCGCTGACGCGCCGGGCAGGCCAAACCAGAACCCCGCGCACCGGGCGCGGGGTCATCGAATGCGCCGAGGCAACCCGCCTCACGCCTTGCCGTCGTCCTCGTCGTCCTCGTCCTCATCCGCATCGGGCAGGTTGAAGAAGCTGTCGGCATCGACGGGCGCGTCGGCCTTGGTGTCGTTGTCGCGCGACAGGGTGAAAGTCTCCAGCCCCTCGATGGCGGTCGGGATCCGCGGCTCCGGCTCTGCGGCAAGGCTCTGCTCGGTCGACAGCAGCTTGCGGCGCTCGTCGTCGGTCATCGCCGCACCTTCGGCCTCGCGTTTCTTGGCCGCCTTCTGCACCGCGGCGTCGAGCTCCGACTGCTTGCACAGCCCCAGCGCGACCGGGTCGATCGGCTCCATCGCCTGGATGTTCCAGTGCGTGCGCTCACGGATCGACTGGATCGTCGGCTTGGTCGTGCCCACCAGCTTGGCGATCTGCCCGTCGGTGAGCTCGGGGTGGAACTTCACCAGCCACAGGATCGAGTTCGGCCGGTCCTGGCGCTTCGACAGCGGCGTGTAGCGCGGACCCCGGCGTTTCTCCTCGCCCACCGCGGCGGCGTTGAACTTGAGCTTGAGCTTGTGCGACGGGCTCTTCTCGGCCGTGTCGATCTCTTCCTGGGTGAGCTGGTTGTTGGCGATCGGGTCAAACCCTTTCACCCCGGTTGCGACTTCGCCGTCGGCAATGCCCTGCACTTCGAGCTCGTGCAGCCCGCAGAAATCGGCGATCTGCCTGAAGCTGAGAGTCGTGTTGTCCACCAACCAGACGGCGGTGGCCTTGGCCATGATCGGTTTGTCCATCGGGACCTCCTGTCGATACGCCGGTCCCATACCCCGAAAAGGGGCGGCCTGTCGGGCCTGGGTTACCGTTGTGGGGAAACTTGGCCGCTATATAGTGTGCGCGACCCGGTTAGGAAAGTGAAAATGCGTCAACTGGTTGCTGCCCTCCTCATTCTCGCTCACCCGGTTGCCGCTCTTGGCGCGGGCGAACGCGCGGGCGATTTCGACTATTACGTGCTCGCGCTCAGCTGGTCGCCCAACTGGTGCGCGCTGGAAGGCGACGCGCGCGATGCCGAGCAATGCAGCGCGGATTTCGGCTGGGTCGTCCACGGGCTCTGGCCGCAATACGAAGACGGCTGGCCGAGCTATTGCCCGACCTCCGCGCGCGCGCCCTCGCGGTCGGTGACCGGGGCGCAGGCCGATCTGTTCGGCGCCGGCGGGGCGGCCTGGTATCAGTGGAAGAAGCACGGGGTCTGTTCCGGGCTCACGGCGCAGGATTACTACCGGCTGGCGCGCGAGGCCTGGGCACGGGTCAACCGCCCGGAAGTTCTGCACAAGCTCGACAAGCCGGTGAAGCTCCCCGCATCGGTGATCGAGGAGGCCTTCCTCCAGGCCAACCCGGGCTGGAGCGCCGATACGGTCACCATCACCTGCCGCGACGGCCATATCCAGGAAGCCCGCATCTGCTTCACCCGCGACCTCGAGCCGCGCGATTGCGGCGCGGACGTCGTGCGCGATTGCACATTGGACGATGCAAGGTTCGAACCGGTCCGCTAGCCGGGGCGCGCCTGACAGAAATCAAGGCGACCGACCGGTCTGCGGCCTATCTTCGGCCAGGTTTGCCGAGGAGTGCCATGCGTCCTGCCCTGATTTCTGCCCCCGCCCTTGCCCTCGCCCCCGCCCTTGCGCTCGCCCTGTGTGTCGCCCTTCCCGCCTCGGGCGGCGGCCTCACCTGCCCGGCGGGATGGGCATCCGATGCCCGCACCTGCGATCCGGCCGAATGCGTCGCGCCGATGGGCGGCGGGCTGATCCGGGTTGACCGCTTTGCCAGCGTCGAGGGCATGTCGCTCGCGCAGGCCTTCGACAGCATTGAAAGGGCGATCGGCGCCGACGGCACCCCCCTGCACCAACGCTTGAGCGAAGAGGCGGTCGAGGTCGCCGGGCTGCCCGGGCTGCGGCGCGACTATGCCGGTACCGCCCGCGGGATGGACCTGCACATCGCCCTGGTGCTGGTGCGCCACGCCGGCAAAGACATCCTTTTGCGCGCGGTCTGGAACCGCGACCACGACGCGCTGCTCGCACTGCTGATCGCCCCGTCGATCGAAGGCTGGGATCCGCGGCCCTGAACAGGGGGCCAGCCGGGGTGTTGGGGCTCGCCGGGCGAAGTGGCAGTTACCGCTAACGCCATAAAAAACAATAGCTTGACCCCATGTCCGAGTTCGCCCACCCCTCGCCCGCCCGCCTTCGTTGGTTTAAAATACCTCACGGGGGGGGGTGTCACGCCGGAGGCGTGCCTGCGGCACGACGGGTGTGACCCCCCGGTCCCGACGTCACCGCAAGCCGTCGGCAGGTTCAATCATCCCAGGTCGGGCACCACGGCCCGTCGACCAGCCGCATCCCCTTGTCGAGCGCGGCCACCCGGCCCAGCTCGGTCTCGGTCAGCGCCAGCTCCTGCGCGGCGAAATTCTCCGCCAACCGGATCCGGCTGCCGGCCGAGGGGAGCACCACGTAGCCTTCCGCCATCAGCCAGGCCAGCGCCACCTGCGCCGGCGTCGCGCCGTGGTCGCCGGCGATCTCCTTGAGCACCGGATCCTGCGCCACCCGCCCGCGCGCGAGCGGCGAATAGGCGGTCAGCGCGATGCCCCTGGCCCGGCAATGGTCGACGATGGTCCGGTTGGCGAGGAACGGGTGCAGCTCGACCTGGTTGGTGAGGATCGGCCGGTCGCCCAGCAGCTCAAGCGCCCGGTCGATGTAGCGCAGGGTGAAGTTCGACACGCCCAGATGGCGCGTGAGCCCGGCGTCGCAGACTTCGGCGAATTGCGCCATGTAGTCCGCGATGTCGTATTCATCGCCGATCGACGGGTAATGCAGCAAGAGCAGATCGACCCGCTCGAGCCGGAGCTTCTCCAGCGAGGCCTCGACATGGGGCCGGACCTGCCCCGGTCCGAAGCTCTCGGGCGCCACCTTGGTGGTGATCCAGATCTCTTCGCGCGGCACACCGCTTTCGACCAGCGCGGTGCCGACGAATTCCTCGTTGTCGTAGCCCTCCGCGGTGTCGATATGGCGGTAGCCGATGTCGAGCGCGTCCATCACGCCGCGAAAGCACGCCACACCCTCCCGTTGCCAGGTGCCAAAGCCCATCTGCGGGATCGGTCCGACCCGTCTCATTGTGTTGCCTCCCTCGTGAGGCGCCTCAGCCGCCCAGCGCGGCGGCCCAGGTGCCGATGTAGTACGGCCAGATGATAAGCGCGATCAGCCCTTTCCAGAAGCCAAGCTTGAGAAAACCGAGCGTAAACAGCCAGCCGGCAAACCACAGCGCCCCGCACTGGCTCTGGACCTTGATGTTTCGGTCTTTCGACATGGTCCTGTTCCCCCTTCCATTTCGAAATATGGGGCGCGCGCGGCCGCGGATCATCCCGGTGCGGCGAGAAGTCCGACAACCATCATCGCCAGCCCGCCGTGGCCGATTGTCCAGACCAGCGACCGAAGCGGCGCCCGACCCGACCCGTAGGCAGGGACATAGGCCAGGCGCGCGAAGAAGAACACGGCGGCCCCGGTCGTGATCCAGCGCCCGGTCGCGCCGGTTGCAGCCGCCAGCACGGCGAGCGGCAGGAAGACCACCAGCGCCTCGATCATGTTTGCGAGCGCCCGGTCCATCCGGGCCGACATCACCGTCGGCGGCGGGGGGTGATCGCGGTTGCTGCGCAGATAGGCCCGCTGCGCCGGGTCCCGCGAGGCCGCGCGGGCCATGTTGGGCAGAAGCGTCTGCACCACGAACAGCGCCAGAACGGCAAGAATCCAACCGATCACCGGGATCTCACGGCAGCAGGATGGTCGAACCGGTGGTCTTGCGCCCTTCGAGCAGCCGGTGCGCCTCGGCCACGGCATCGAGCGGAAACCGCTGGTCGATATGGATCGTCACCGCGCCGGAGCGGATCTTGTCGAACACCTCGCCAGCCATCGCCATGCAGGTGTCGTGATCGCCGATATGGGTGAACAGCGTCGGCCGTGTCACCTTGAGACTGCCGCGCTTGGCCAGCTCCTGCAGGCCGAAAGCCTCGACATTGCCGGAAGCCGAGCCGAAGGAGATCATCATGCCGAGCGGCTTGAGGCAATCGAGCGAGCCGATGAAGGTGTCCTTGCCGACCCCGTCCATCACCACGTCGACACCCTTGCCGTCGGTCAGCTCGCGCACCCTGGCGACGAAATCCTGCGCCTTGTAGTTGATGCAATGGGTCGCCCCGTTGGCCAGCGCCTCGTGGCATTTCTCGTCCGATCCGGCGGTGCCGATCAGCCGGATGCCTTCGGACTTGGCCCATTGGCAGGCGATCAGCCCGACCCCGCCGGCGGCCGCGTGAAACAGCACCGTGTCGCCGGGATTGATCGGGGTGGTGCGGTGAAACAGGTAGTTCACCGTCATCCCCTGCAGCATCGCCGCCGCGGCCACCTCGAAGCTGATGCCGTCCGGCAGCGGCACCACGTGTTTCGCCGGCATCACCCGTTCGGTGGCATAGGCGCCCGGCGGTTGCGCCGCGTAGGCCGCCCGATCGCCGGGCTTGAGGTGTGTCACACCCGCACCGACCGCCTCGATCACCCCCGCCGCTTCCATCCCGAGCCCGCCCGGCAGATCCATCGGGTAGACCCCGGTGCGGAAATAGACATCGATGAAGTTGAGCCCGATCGCCTCGTGGCGGATGCGAACTTCGCCCGGTCCCGGCGTGCCCGGCTCGAAATCGACCAGCTTCATGTTCCGGGGCCCGCCGAATTCCTCGATGATGACCTGTGTCGCCATGACGCTCTCCCTGGGTTTGACGTGGTGCCTCAAGGCTAGGAGACGGCTGCGACGGAGGGAAGGGGCATTCGCTTCACGCTGTATGGGACGTGCTGCGGCACGGCGCCCAACCAGGGGCCCGAAACCCGCCAGTTTCCTAGGAAACCGGCAGAGCCAGGCGCAACAAAAAACACGCTATTTCAAGACGTCAGGCAGATGACCCCGTTAACTTTCCGTCGAGGTCTCGAGACGAGGATTCGGACATCCTGCGCAGGCCCGGCCTGTCCGGCATCCCGAGCGCTTTGCTAGCCCGCCACCCTCAGCACGATCTTGCCGATATGATCCGGGCTCTCGATGCGTTCATGCGCCTCTGCGGCGTGTTCGAGCAGGAATTCCGAATCCATCACCGGCGCGATCCGGCCGGCATCCAAGAGCGGCCAGACCTTCTCGTGAAGCTCCGCCGCGATCCGCGCCTTGGCGGTGTTGGATTGCGGCCGCAGCGTCGACCCGGTCAAGGTGAGCCGCCGCGCCATGATCTGGGCGAAGTTCAGCTCGGCCTTCGGTCCGCCGAGGAACGCGATGTGCACCATCCGCCCGTCGTCGGCCAGGGCCCGGATGTTGCGCGGGATATAGGCGCCACCGACCATGTCGAGGATCAGGTCGGCGCCGCCCTCGGCCTTCATCACCTCGACGAAATCCTCGGTGTTGTAGTTGATCGCCCGTGCCGCCCCGAGGCGGCTGCAGACCGCGCATTTCTCCTTCGAGCCGGCCGTGGTGAACACCCGCGCACCGAAGGCGTGGGCGAGCTGGATCGCGGTCGTCCCGATCCCGGATGACCCGCCGTGGGCGAGGAACCGTTCACCGGCGCGCAGCCCCCCGCGCATGAACACGTTGGACCAGACCGTGAAGTAGGTCTCGGGCAGACAGGCCGCCTCGCGCAGCTTCATCCCTTCGGGCACGGGCAGGGCATGCGCGGCCGGACAGAGCACGTATTCGGCGTAACCGCCGCCCGGCAAGAGGGCGCAGACCTGGTCGCCGACCCGCCAGTCGCCCACACCGGCGCCGATCGCGGCGACCGTGCCCGAAGCCTCCAGCCCCGGAAGGTCGCTCGCGCCCCTGGGCGGGGCGTAGGCGCCCGCGCGTTGCAGCGCATCGGGCCGGTTCACGCCGGCGAAAGCGACCCGGATCAGGATCTCGCCGGGCCCGGGCTCCGGCACCGGTCGCTCGGCGAGCCGCAAGACCTCGGGGCCGCCCGCTGCGGCAATCTCGATCACCCGCATCCGCTCGGCCCGGCTCATCGCGATCGCCCGCCGGTTGCCCCCGGGTAGCCGGGGCGCGACGCGCGCGGCGCCTGGACCATGTCGAGCACCCGTCCCGGGCCTCTCATGAAGGCACCGACCAGCGGGTTCTTCTTCGCCTCGGCCTTCATCTTCTCGAACTGCATCACGTTCTCGATCCGCCGGTCGAGAAACGACCAGGTGCGGGCGTTGTCGTCGCTGGTGTCGCCCAGCCAATACAGCGCGGTCGCCGAAAACACCGCCGCCAGCGAGCTGCGCTTGGTGTACCAGTTGATGTCGCGCGAGGTGTCGCCCAGAACCGTCCAGATCTGATCGGCGGTTTCCCACAGCGCCCGCGCGCCGAGTGCGGCGTGCTGGGGCAGGGCGAACAGGCTCATGCCCCGGCGCACCAGTTCCTTGTCGGCGATCTCGAGCCGGAGGCGCACGGCATGGGTGATCCGGTCGCGAAACCGCATCTCGCCGAGCGCGCTGCCCCGAAGGGCATCGACCATCTGCTGGTCGAGCCGCCGGTGATAGGCGAGCGCAAGGTCGGGGGCGCCCTTCGGAAACAGCCGCCGCACGCTCTCGGCGCTCATCCCGAGGTCGGCCCGGGCCGCATTGATCGCGGCCTGGCTCCAACCGTCGAACAGCGCATGGTTCATCGTCGCGTCAAGGAAATCGTCTCGGGTGCTCATGTCGGGCCTCGCATTTCGTCCCATCCATGCACATCGCGGCGCAAGCTTCAACGGCTGGCAGGTGGCGCGGCACTGCCGAGCGGCGCCCGGTCGCGCAGACTGGACAAGGCTCCGGACCGCTGCTATACGGCCGGCTCCTGCAAGATCCGCAACTTCAACCTAGAAAGGTGGTGAAAACCACATGCAGGTATCCGTTCGCGACAACAACGTCGATCAGGCGCTTCGTGCCCTGAAGAAGAAGCTGCAGCGCGAGGGTGTCTTTCGTGAAATGAAGCTCAAGCAACATTTCGAGAAGCCCTCCGTCAAGAAAGCGCGCGAGAAGGCCGAGGCGATCCGCCGGGCGCGCAAACTGGCGCGCAAGAAAGCCCAGCGCGAAGGTCTCCTCTGAGACGTTGGCCACGACGGAGCGGGTGACGTCCCGCGACAGCGTTACCGGCAGCATAAGCTGCCCAGCGAACCCCCGGCCCGTCCGGGGGTTTTGCATTTCCGGACGGGCGTCTTCGCAATCCCCTCGTCGCCGGGCGGCCTGCGACCGATCGCATCTTGCCTGGTCAAAAATACCTCGCGAGGTCGGCGTCCGGCCCGCCGCCCGGCATGGACATTCCCCGCACCCGGGCCCATCTAGGGCCGATGGACTTCGCCGCTCCCCTCGTGCCCGCCACGCTGATCCGCCGCTACAAACGTTTCCTTGCCGATTGCCGTCTCGGAGACGGCAGCGAGGTCACCGCCCATTGTGCCAATCCCGGCAGCATGATGGGCCTCGCCGCCCCCGGCACGAGGGTCTGGCTCGAGCCCAACGACGACCCGAAGAAGAAGCTCGACTGGGGCTGGCGGCTGGTCGAACACCTCGACGGCCACATGACCGGCGTCGATACGAGCCTGCCCAACCGGATGCTGAAAGCCGCCCTGGAAGCGCGCGAAGTGCCCGCACTCGATAGCTACGACCAGGTCCGCGCGGAGGTGAAGTACGGCGAGAAGAGCCGGATCGATTTCCTGCTCTCGGCCGAGGGGCAGCCCGACGCCTATGTCGAGGTCAAATCGGTGACCCTGTGCCGTCATCCCGGCGTCGCCGAGTTTCCCGACGCGAAAACCGAGCGCGGCGCCCGGCACATGCTGGAACTGGCCCTGATGGCCAAACAGGGCTACCGGGCCGCGGTGTTCTTTCTCGTCCAGCGCACCGACGCCAGCGAAGTGCGCATCGCCGACGACATCGACCCGCGCTACGCCCAGGCCTTTCTCACCGCCTACGGCGCCGGCGTCGAGGTGATCGCGCATTCGTGCAATATCTCGCCGAAAGGCGTCACCCTCGGCCCGACGCTGCCCTTCACCCTTCCGGTGCCGAAATAGCGTTACGGCGTCGCTGGTGAGGGTGGTGAACGTCGGGCCCGGTTCCGGCGCCCCGCTCGACACGCTGTCTGTCGCCGCGACGCGGAGGCATAGCCCGCTGTCTTCGGGCTCATAACCGGGTTCATCGCCAAGGCGCCCTCGGGCGCGTCGCAGCGATCCGGGCAAGCGCCCCGGTCAGGCCGCTGCCGAGGTGGCAAGCAGCGCCTCGGGGTCGAGCTTCGAGGCCGGGATCGCCATTTCCATCACGATCCGCGCCATCATCTCCGGGGCAAGCCGATCCTTCGCCATCTCCATGATCTCCTGGATCGACAGGGCCACCGCCAACGGCCACTGGCCCCGCGGCAGGTCATACTTCTCGAGCACCGCCCGGGCCGCGGGGAACATGTCGCGCGCGAATCGCCGGGCGCTCCTGCCGGGCAGGTGCGCGGGCGGAAGAGCGGGACGATCGAACGCATCCGAACCGAGCGTGCCGGCGACCCGCCGCAAGATCTCGTCGAGGTCGGGCAGGTCGGTTGCGCCCAGCGTTTCGGCCATGCCGCCGACGACCCCCCAGATCGAGTATCTGTCTTCCACCACGACCGCGTCGATCGCCTCGCCCGACCAGTACCGCGTGCCGTCATCCATCGCGACGATCGCGACATCGGGCATCACCGCCTTCAGCCGCCCCTCGGCCACCCGGCCGGCGACGTCATGCACCGCGCAGAACCCGGCCAGCGCGCCGAGCCCGCCCAGCACGGTTTCGACCCGAACGCCGCGGTCGTCCTTGAACCAGGCGAGTGCGCTGGCGGTGAGGTCCTTGCCGGTCATGGCCGCGCGGATCATCGGATTGTCCAGCTCGAGATCGGCGATGGCCTGTTTCATCGCCGCAAGCGACGGGCTCTTGCCAGCTCCCGATGGTGTGGCCTGCACCGGCGTCTGCGGCGCTGCCCGACGTTTCCTCCAGCCGAAAACCAATGTGTTTCCTCCTCGCCGATTTTCCAGACCCGGGTCCTATGCCACGGATTTTTGTCGGCAATTTGGCACTCTCCGGGTGATAAACAGCCACTCTGGCCCTCGCGGGCGATCTGCCTTATCTAGAAAAACGGACAACACGGGAGAGACCATGGACACGCGTGGCCGCGTTACGAAAGACGGTATCCGCATCTACGAAGACGCGGATTTCGCAGGCATGCACAGGGCAGGACGGCTGGCCGCCGAGATCCTCGACCGGATCATTCCGTATATCGTGCCCGGGGTGACCACCGGCGAGGTCGACAAGCGCGTCGAAGACATGGTGACCGAAGCCGGCGCCACCTCGGCCACCATCGGCTACAAGGGCTACCGCCACGCGACCTGCATCTCGATCAACCATGTGGTCTGCCACGGCATCCCGTCGGACCGGCGCCTGCACGAGGGCGATATCCTCAACATCGACGTCACCGTGATCGTCGATGGCTGGTACGGCGATACCTCGCGGATGTTCGCGGTCGGCAAGATCCCGCGCCGGGCCGAGCGCCTGATCGAGATCACCCACGAGGCCCTGATGCGCGGCATCGAGGCGGTGAAGCCGGGCAATACCTTCGGCGACATCGGCCATGCGATCCAGACCTTCGTCGAGAAGAACCGGATGAGCGTGGTGCGCGATTTCTGCGGCCACGGGCTGGGCCAGGTGTTTCACGCGCCGCCCAACGTCCTGCATTACGGTCGCCCGGGCAAGGGCGCGGTGCTGGAAGAGGGCATGTTCTTCACCATCGAGCCGATGGTGAACCTCGGCCGCCCCGAGACCAAGGTGCTCGCCGACGACTGGACGGCCGTGACCCGCGACAAATCGCTCTCGGCCCAGTTCGAACATTCCATCGGCGTGACCGCGACGGGTGCCGATATCTTCACCCTGAGCCCGGCCGGCAAGTTCCACCCGACCTGGGGCTGACCTCGCCGCCGGGCGACGCGGTTTCGAAACCGCGTACGACGGCTTTTCGAAAAGCCGTCTCGCGCGCCCGGTCTCACACGTCCGGCCCGGGTTTCAACTGTCGGGAAGCGGGTGGCCGCGGCCCGGCAGCGGCATCTTCTCCAGGCCCCTGCGGCGCAGGTCGCAGACCCCGTCGCTGTCCGCCAAGGCCCGGTTCGGGATCGGCTCGGCGACGATACCGCCGAACCGCGCCTCGTCGATTCGCACGGGCCGTCCGGCCACCAGCGCGACGACGCCATGGCACGTCCGCCAGGCCTCTTCGCCTTCGCCTGCGTAGCGGAAGGCGAACCCGCCGCTCAGGGTCATCTCGGTGAACTCGAGCGCCCGCCCATCGCCATCGACCGCCTTGTCGACGCATTCCTGGCACAGATACCACGGGTATCGCAGGAAGGCCCTGAGCGACGCGCCGCAGACCGGGCAGTGATGGTTCGGCATGTCGGTCAAGGTGCGATCCCGATCAGGCCGGGCAGGGCGGTCATCTCGGTGAAGACCTCGGCCCCCACCGCCCGCAGGCTCTCGGCCCCATGCATCCCGCCGGCAAATCCGAGCGTGCGAAAGCCGCCCGCGACCCCGGCCAGGCACCCCGAGGGGCTGTCGTCCACCACCACGCAGGCGCCCGGATCGACCCCGAGCGCCTCGGCGGCGTGCAGGTAGACGCCCGGATCCGGCTTCGGGCGGCCGAGGGCCTGGCCGGAGTAGAGGTGATCTTTCAACCGGGTCCAGACCCCGGGATGCTGCGGCAGGGTGATCTGCATCTTTTCCAGCTCGCCGTTCGAGCCCACCGCATAGCGGACGCCAGCGGCGTCGAGCGCGTCCAGCACGGCCTCGATCCCCTCGATCAACGGGGTGCCTTCGGCAAGCTTGGCATAGAGCCCGTCATAGACCCGCCGTTCCCAATTCTCGGGGATCGCGTGACCTTCCGCGCGCAACGACCGCGCCACGCCCGGCAACGTCTTGCCAACGAAGAGCTCGGCCACGCCGGCCGGGTCGAGCCGAAACCCGAGAGCGGCGAATTCATCGGCGATATGCGCGACCCCGATCCCCTCGCTGTCGACGATCACGCCGTCGCAATCGAACAGAACCGCATCTATGGTCATGCCGCCTCCAGAAAATGTATCACGCTATCGCCGTAGCGTCTCTCGTCGAGCGGCACCAGCCCCTCCGGCGGCGACACATCGGCGCTCTCCTCCCAGACCACGAGCGCCCCGGTGGCGATCCAGCCTCCCGCGAGCGCCGCCGCGAGGGCCTTTTCGCCGAGGCCCTTTCCGTAGGGCGGATCGCAGAAGACAAGCCCGCAGGGCGCACCGGCACAGGGGCCGAGCCGGGCGGCGTCGCGGCGCACCAGCGTGGCGCGGTCCGTCGCCCCGAGCTTGTCGATGTTCTCGCGGATGAGCCGCCCGGCCACCCGTCCGTCGTCGACGAACACGGCCTCGGCGGCCCCGCGCGACAGCGCCTCCAGCCCGAGCGCGCCGGTGCCTGCGAAAAGATCGAGCACCCGGGCGCCGGTGATCGGGTCGCCGAACCGCCCGCCCGCCAGCACCGAAAACAGGCTCTCGCGCACCCGGTCGGTGGTGGGCCTCAGATGCGCGCCCGCGTCGCCCTTGCCGACCGCTGCGAGCCTGTGGCCGCGCCATTCCCCGGCAATGATCCTCACGCCTTGAGCAGCGGTTTGAGGTCCGCACCCGCATCGGCGACCAGCGCCTTGTCGGCGCTCTTGCCCGCCTCGATCAGCCGCTTGCCGATCATGTAGGCGCGCGGATCGTTCATCGCGTCGATCGCCAGCAGCCTGTCGCCGCCGTAGTACCAGAAGCTCACGCTGCCGTCGCCGCGCCGCTCCACGATCTCGTCGAATCCCGTGCCCAGGCCCGCGATCTGCAGCTTGACGTCGTACTGGTCCGACCAGAACCAGGGCCTGGGCACATAGGGCGTGCCCGCGCCCATCATGTTATCGGCCACCAGCTCGCCCATGTCGATCGCGTTGCCGACGCTTTCGAGCCGGAGCCTTCCGTCGCCCCGCGGGAACGAGGCGCAATCGCCCGCGGCCCAGATGCTGGGGTCGGAGCTGCGCCCCTCGGCGTCCACAGCGATCCCGTTGTCGATGGCGAGCCCGGCCTGTTCGGCCACCGCCACGTCCGGCCTGATCCCGACCCCGACGATCACGAAATCCACCTCGAGCGTCGTGCCGTCAGCCAACGCCGCGCCGGTGACACGGCCGTCGCCGGTGAGCCGCGCGAGCCCCACCCCCTCGCGGATGTCGACGCCATGCGCCTTGTGCAGGTCGCGGAAAAAGTCCGATGTCTCCGGCGCGGCGACCCGCCCGAGGATCCGGTCGGCCATTTCGACCAGCGTGACCCGCAGCCCCTTCTTCGCCGCCACCGCCGCCGCTTCCAGCCCGATGTAACCGCCGCCCACGATCAGCACCTTCGCCCCGTCACGAAACTCCGGCTGCATCGCGTCCACGTCCGCCAGGCTGCGCACGCAATAGACCCCGTCGAGGTCGCCACCGATGGCGTTCGGCAGCCGGTTCGGCACCGCCCCGGTGGCAAAGGCGAGCATGTCGTAGGAAAGCGTCTCGCCGTCGATCGCGACGGTCTTTGCAGCGCGGTGAATGCTGTCGACCCGCGTGCCGAGCCTCAGCGTCACGTCGTTGTCGGCGTACCAGGCTTCGGGGCGCAGAAACAGACGGTCGAGCGCCATGTCGCCGAGCAGATAGGCCTTCGACAGCGGCGGGCGCTGGTAGGGCGGCGACGGTTCTTCACCGATCACGGTGATCTTCCCGTCGAACCCCTTGCTTCTGAGCCTGGCAACCAGCGAGGCGGCAGCCTGCCCGGCTCCGACGACGACGACATGTGACATGGGGGACCTCTCGATTTGTCGGCCAAGTTCCCGTGTGGACACACCCGGGTCAAGACCGATCTTTCAACGCGGGTCGGCCGGTTATCCGGCGCGCCGATACCGCAGCTCACCGCTCGCCGTCTTCTTTGGTTCCGAAATACCTCGGGGGGTCTGGGGGGCTGGCCCCCCAGGCGACACCTCTCCAATCCTCCAGCGGATTGGAGGTGGGGCTGGCCCCCCAGGCGACACCTCTCCAATCCTCCAGCGGATTGGAGGTGGGGCTGGCCCCCCGGGCGACATCTCTCCAATCCTCCAGCGGATTGGAGGTAGGGCTGGCCCCCCGGGCGACATCTCTCCAATCCTCCAGCGGATTGGGGATAGGGCTGGCCCCGGAGCGACCTCACCCTGATCCTCGGGCTGGATCCGGGCGGACCCCGTCGGCCGGCCGCGCTCTCAGATCGCCGCGACGACGGCCGCGAGCATCTCCTTGACCTGGCCCGCCACCGCCTTCAGCTCGTCGTTGTCGATCCCCGCCATCGAGGCCTGCGGATCGACCGCCGAGACCTCGACGCCGCCGTCGACCGCGCGCAGGATCACGTTGCACGGCAGCATCGCGCCCACCCGCGGCTCGTAGCCGATCGCCTTGTAGGCCATTTTCGGATTGCAGGCGCCGAGGATCTTGTAGCCCGGCATGTCGACGTCGATCTTCGCCTTCATCGTCGCGGTGACGTCGATCTCGGTCAGCACGCCGAAGCTGTTGGCGGCAAGCGCGGCGCGGGTGCGGGTCTCGACGTCATCGAAGCTCGCGCCTTCGATCAGACGGGTGATGGTATAGCTCATCTCACTCTCCATATATGCATTTCACTGAATGTGGTGGCGGGGCCGCGTCCGGTCAACCCGGGCCACGCCGGAACGGGCCCATCGAGGTGAGAATCTCGATGTCCTCGCCCACCGCCTCGGCCTCGCGCGCGACGAAGTCCTCGACCGCTTTTCGAAAGCCCGGATCGGCGATCCAGTGCAGACTATGTGTGCGCTGCGGCAGGTAGCCCCGCGCCAGCTTGTGCTCGCCCTGCGCGCCGGCTTCGACCCGCGCGAGCCCCCGGGCAATCGCGAAATCGCAGGCCTGGTAGTAGCACAGCTCGAAATGCAGGAACGGGTGGTGCTCCGACTGGCCCCAGTAGCGGCCGAACAGCGTGTCACGGCCGATGAAATTGAGCGCGCCGGCGATGGCCTGGCCGTCGCGACGGGCAAACACCAGCAACACGTCGTCGCGCATCTCCTCCTGGACGATGTCGAAGAAGGCGCGGGTGAGATAGGGTGTGCCCCATTTGCGGCTGCCGGTGTCCTGGTAGAAGGACCAGAAGATGTCCCAATGCTCGGGCCGCAACGCCTCGCCGGTGAGCTGGACGATCTCGCCGCCGAAATCCTGCGCCGCCCGCCGCTCGCGCCGGATCGCCTTGCGCTTGCGGCTGGCGAGGGTGGCGAGGAAATCGTCGTAGCTTCCGTACCCGTCGTTGTCCCAATGGTATTGCGTGCCCAACCGGTCGATCAGCCCCATCGCCCGGCCCGCCGCGGCCTCGGTATCGGTGCAGAAGGTGACGTGCATCGACGACAGCCCGGCCTCGGACGCGACCTGCACCGCGCCCTGCACGATGGCGGCCTGGCCCTGTGCCTCGTGACCGGGCCGGGTGAGAAACCGGCGCCCGGTGGCCGGGGTGAAGGGCACGGCGAGTTGCAGCTTCGGGTAGTACCGCCCGCCGGCCCGTTCCCAGGCATCGGCCCAGGCCCAGTCGAAGACATACTCGCCGTGCGAATGGCTCTTGAGATAGGCCGGTGCGACCGCGATCATCTCGGCGCCGTGATGGACACTCATGTAGCGCGGTGCCCAGCCGGTGGCGCCACCGACACTGCCCGATGTTTCGAGCGCCCGCAGGAACCGGTGGGTCGTGAACGGATCGACAGGATGCGCGCTGCCCTCGGGGGCCGCACAGGCATCCCATGCCTCGGCCGGAATGTCGGAAAGGGATCCGTGAAGGCGGATTTCGAGACTGTCGCTCATGCGCCGATAGTGACCGGCGCGCTGCCCGCGTCAAGCAGGGTGGGCGGCGGCATAGCCCTCGAAGGTGATGTTGTCGGCGATCTCGCGGGCTTTTGATTCTGCCGCCGCGGACCGGATCGTCCAGCACAGGATCGGGACGCCCCGGGCCTTCAACGCGGCCACCCGCGGATTGGCCAGATCGTGCCAATCGTGGCTGATGAAACTGGCGCCCACAGGCTCGAAATCGGCGATCGCGGCAAGATGCCTGCGCCGTTTGGCCGGCAACCGAAGCGCATCGCCGTGATCCCAGCCGGAGGTCGTGAGCCCGCGCGGGAGGTCGGGTGCGACCGCGCCGAAGGCCGCGACAGTATGCGGGTTGAAACTCATCACCGCGACCGGCCCGCCGTAGCCCGCGAGCGCGTCGGCGACCGCAACCTGGAGCGCGCCGATCTCCGGTCCCATTCCGCGGTCCTGGTCCTTGATCTCGATGAGCAGCGGCACCCGTCCATCGACCGCGGTCAGAACCTCGGCGAGTGTCGGGATCCCGTCTTCGCTGTCCCGGAGCCGGACCCGGCCAAGATCTGCGGCGGACCGTGCCGACACCGGACCGGTCTCGCCGGTCAGCCGGCCGAGCGAATAATCGTGGAACACCATCGCGACCCCGTCCGCCGAGGGCTGCACGTCGCACTCGATCCCGTAGCCTGCCGCCACCGCGGCGCGTACGGCGGCGAGACTGTTTTCGGGGCGGCCTTTGCCATGCAGCGCCCTGTGCGCGATGGGGGTATTCAGAAAAGCGTCCGGCAGGCTCATTTCAGCTGGAAGATCCCTTCGATCTCGACCGCCACGCCAAACGGCAGGCTCACGGCCGAGACCGCCGAACGGGTGTGCCGCCCGGCCTCGCCCAGCGCCTCGACCAGGAAGTCCGACGCGCCGTTGATCACCTTGGGCTGGTCGCCGAATTCAGCGGTGGAATTGACGAAACCGGTGAGCTTGACCACGCGCTTCAGCCGGTCGAGATCGCCCCCGGTTGCCGCTTTCACCTGGGCGAGCAGGCTGATCGCGCAGGCCCGCGCCGCCGCCGCGCCGTCTTCGACGCTCATGTCGCTGCCGAGCTTGCCGGTGACGAAAGCGCCGTCCTTCATCGACACCTGCCCGGAGACATAGACCATGCCGTCGAGCACCATCCAGGGCACGTAATTGGCCGCCGGGGCGGGCGCGTCGGGCAGGGTGACGCCGAGGTCTGCGAGGCGCTGTTCAAATACGCTCATGGGGATTCTCCTGTTGCCGAGCCGACGCTACAGGGCGTTTGCGGCGGCGTAAACGGCCAAGCCGCCGGCACCGCGCGAGAATCCGGGATTCCGGAATTCCGGAATGCTGGACACCGGGTTTTACCGTGCTTTTCCAGACAGATGCATGCCGGCCGGCGGCGCTGGACCGCGGCCGGTTCACGCCTGGTCAACCATGTTGCGAAAGACCGGCGCGCCGGAGCGCCGGACCCGCTCAGTTTTCCCGGAATGCGGTGCTGAAGTAATCGGCCAGCGGCTTCAGGAGATAGGCGGCCGGGCTGCGTTCTCCGGTCGTCAGGAAGGCCTCCACCGGCATCCCGGGCACAAGCACCGACCCCTCCGGCAGCTTCGAGATCTCGCCTTCGGAGATTTCCACCCGTGCCCTGTAGTAGGCCAGGCCCGTGCGCTCGTCCTGGATCACGTCGGGCGACACCGAGATCACCCGGCCCCAGATCTCCGGCGTACGGCGGGTGTCGAACGCGGCAAAGCGCAGCACCACGTCCTGGCCGACATGGACCTGGTCGATATGGATCGTGGCGATCTGGACACCGATGATCAGCGGCCGGTCCTGCGGGACGATGAAGAGGATCGGCTCGGCAGACCCGATCACCGATTGCCGTCCGAAGACGCTGAGCTCGTGCACCGCGCCGGCCAGCGGCGCGCGGATATCGAGCCGGTTGAGCTGTTCGAGCACGGCCCTGCGGCGTTCGGCCAGCTCCAGCTCGGTGCCCTCCTGTTCGGAAAGCCGCGCGATGGCGTCCTCGCGCATCTGCGCCCGCAGTTTCTGGATCTGGATCTCGATCTCGGTGATCTGCCCCTCGCTCTGGGCGATCGAGGCGATGATCTCGCCCGCGGCGCCTTCGAGCCTGGCCTGCTCGCGCTGGAGCCCGAGGATCTTGGGCAGTTGCGCGAGCCCCTGTTCCTGCAGTCTGAGCTGGCCCTCGAGCTCTTCGGCAATCAGCGCCAACTGCGATTGCAATGCCTTGTGCTGGGCCTCGAGCCCTTCGATCTGCGAGCCGATCTGCGCTTTGCGTTTCTCGAGCTGGTCGGTCGACGAGGCGAGGTTCTCGACCCGCTGTTCGAACAGCCGGCTGTTGCTGACGAGCATCTCGCCGATCTCGGGATAGCGGTCGACCGCGGCGGTGATCTCCGGGTCGAAGGTGATCTCCGTGGTGCCGTCGCGTTCGGCCTCGTAGAGCCCGCGCTGGGCCATCAGCTTGAACAGCTGGCTCTCGATGATGCTGAGTTCGCTCGCAAGCCGTTCCCGGTCGAGCCGGATCAAGACCTGCCCTTCCTCCACGACATCGCCTTCGCGCACCAGCACCTCGTCGACCACGCCGCCGTCGGGGTGTTGAACCGCCTGCCGGTTCTGCTCGACCTCGATCGAGCCGGAGGCGACGATCGCGCCGGCAACCATCGTGGTCACGGCCCAGGTGCCCAACCCGCCCACGAGCAACAGGATCGCGATCAGACCGAGCACCAGCGGTTTGCGGGCCGACCAGGCGCGCAGCACTTCCGGATCGGCGCCGGACGGTGGCACGCTTCTCGGCGCCGGCACCTTGGTCGGTTTCAGTTTGGCCAATTCGGTCTTCATCACGTCACCCCGCCGCTGCGGCCCTCGGCCGTGCTTGCCTGGATCTCGCGCGCATTCTGGACCGTGCGTTCGAGCACCTCGTCGCGGGGCCCGAGCGCCTTGATCATGCCGTGGTCGAGCACCATCAGCTGTTCGCATTCCGTGATCGCCGAAGGGCGGTGGGCCATGATCAGCACCGTGCCGCCCTGCGCCTTCATCTCGCGCACCGCGAGGTTGAGCGCCTGGCTGCCCTCGTTGTCGAGGTTGGAGTTGGGTTCGTCCAGCACCAGCACCACCGGTCCGCCGTACATCGCGCGGGCGAGGCCGATGCGCTGCATCTGGCCGCCCGACAGCATCCCGCCACCGGAGGATACCCGCGTGTCGTAACCGTCGGGCAGTTCGAGGATCATCTCGTGCGCGGCCGATTTCTTGGCCGCTTCGACCACCTTGGCGTCGTCCGGTATGCCCAGGCCTGCGATGTTCTCGGCAATGGTGCCGTCGAACAACTGCACCCGCTGCGGCAGGTAGCCGATGTGCTGGCCGAGCACCGCAGGTTCGAACTGGTCGAGCGAGGCGCCGTCGAGGCGGATCTTGCCGCCGGCCGGGCGCCAGACCCCGGTCAGGCAGCGCGCCAGCGTCGACTTGCCGGCACCCGAGGGGCCGATGATGCCGAGCGCGGTGCCCGGCTGGATCTCGAAATTGATCATCCGCAGCGAGGCCTGGGATTGGCCGGGCGGGATCACCGTGAGGTTTTCGGCGCGCAGGTGGCCCGAGGGTGCGGGCAGCTGGGTCCGGTGCGGTTCGGGTGGGATCTCGCCCAGAAGTTCGATCAGCCCCTGCCAGCCCGAGCGGGCACGCTGCACCGTCTGCCACTGGCCGATCGCCAGGTCGACCGGCGCCAGCGCCCGGCCGAGCAGGATCGAGCCTGCAATCATCGCGCCGGGTGTAAGCTCGCCCTGGAGCACCAGATAGGCCCCGAGCCCCAGCATTGCCGACTGCAGAAACATCCGGAACGTCTTCGACATCGACGAGAACTGCCCCGAGCGGTCGGATGACTGGATCGTGTCGGCCAGCGCCCGGCGCCGGGCCTGGTGCCAGCGTTCGAACGCGGCGTCGGACATGCCCAGCGCGCGCACCATTTCGGCCTCGGACCGGACCTGTTCGGCCCAGCGTTCGGCCTCCATCGAGGCGATGTTGGCGTTGCGCACCGGCCCTGCGGTGAAGGTCTGGTTGAGGATCGTGATGATGATCAGCGCGGCGCCGCCGGCGAGCGCCAGCAGCCCGAGCCAGGGATGGAAGATGGCGATGCCGGCGAGGAAGACCGGTGTCCAGGGAATGTCGAATACCGCGGTGAACACCGGCGACGACAGCAGCCGCTGCACCGCTTCGAGATCGCGCAGCGTATTGGCAGTGCGTCCGGTGCCGCCCGGGGTGGCGGCCTCGCGGCGCAGCACCGCCGAGAACACCCTGGCATCGAGCCGCGCCTGGAAGCCTGCGCCGATCCGGGCCAGCACCCGGCCGCGGGCGTATTCCAGCAGCCCCATCATGCCGAACAGGAAGCCCATCAGGATGGTCAGCGACACCAGGGTGCTTTCCGAGCGCGAGCCGAGCACCCGGTCGTAGATCTGCAACATGTAGATCGGGCCGGTGAGCATGAGCAGGTTGACGAAGACCGAAAAGATCCCCGCCGCCCAGAACAGCCCGCGGCTTTCCGCGCGGTTCGCGCGCAGTTCCGCGGTGCCCTGGGTGATCTGCGCCGTCGTGAGTTTCGAAGTGCCTGTCGCTGCCACGTTGTGCCTACTCGTCCGTTTTTCTGCTCTTTCGCACCGCATCATGGCGTCAGTATGGCACCGCCCCCGGCGCGCAACGGAGCATCGTTTCTATCTCGTCGCCCCCGGTCCTATCCGTCAATCCCGAGTATCGAGCGCAAAACGCCGAAGAGAGAATCTTCGCCGCCGGGTGCGGTACGGGTCGGAAACCCGATCCCCGGGGCGGGCGGGGCCCCGGGCAGGGTGGCGATCGGGGCGTCGGCGTCGATCATCGGCAGCGGCCGGGGTGTCAGGTCCGCCTGCACCCGCGTCATCACCTCGTGCCAGATCTCCGCCGGCAGCCCGCCGCCGGTCACGCCGGTGAGCGGCGTGTTGTCGTCATACCCCATCCAGACCCCGGTGACGTAATCGGCGGTGAAGCCGATGAACCAGGCATCGCGCGCGGCCGAGGTGGTGCCGGTCTTGCCCGCCGCCTCGTAGCCGTCGAGACGGGCCCGGGCACCCGACCCCGACTGCACCACCTGATGCATCATGTAGATGAGCTGTTCGGCGGCCGCCCGGGTGATGACCCGTTCGCCGATCCCGCCGGCCTGTTCCATCAGCGGCGCCTCGTCGCCGAGCAGTCTGAGATCCACCAGCCCGTAGGGCGACACCGACGAGCCGCCGTTGAGGATGCCGGCGTAAGCTCCGGTCATCTGCAACAGCGAGGTCTCGGAGGCCCCGAGCGCCAGCGCCGGTCCGGCCGCGAGGTCGCTTTCGATGCCGAACATCGCGGCGACGGTGCGCACGTTCTCCCGGCCCACCGCTTCCGACAGCTTCACCGCCGGGATGTTGAGCGAATTGCGCAGCGCGTCGGTCAGGGTGACCCAGCCCTTGTAGTCCCGGGTGTAGTTTTCCGGGCACCACTGGCCGGAGCCGGGAATGTTCATGCAGAAGGGCGCATCCTCGATCAGGCTCTCGTAGGTCCAGCCGAGATCGAGCGCCGCGGCGTAGACGAAGGGCTTGAACGCCGAGCCGGTCTGGCGTGAGGCCTGGGTCGCGCGGTTGAAATCGCCCGGCAGCGGCTCGTCGCGTCCGCCGACCATCGCCCGCACCGCGCCATCGGCGCTCATCACCACGATCGCGGCCTGGGCGGCCGACTCGTCGCTCACCTTCTCCGAGAACACCTGCGTCAGCGCGTCCTCAGCGGCGCGCTGGATCCGCTGGTCGTAGGTGGTGTGGATGATGACGTCTTCGGTGGTCTCGCGGGTCAGGAACGACGGGCCCGACGACATCACCCAATCGGCGAAGAACCCGCCGGACCGCTGTTCGGCGGCGGCCGACAGCGCCGGTGGACGCGCCCGCACGAGGTCGGCCTCGTTCGCGGTCAGATAGCCCTGGTCCTGCATCAGCCTGATCACGGTGAGCGCCCGGTCCCAGCTGCGCTGGAAATTGTTGGTCGGGTCATAGCGCGACGGCGCGGTCAGGGCACCGGCAAGGATCGCGGCCTCGCCGGGCAGGATCGTGCTCGCCGACTTGCCGAAATAGCGCTGGCTCGCGGCCTCGAACCCGTAGGCACCGGAGCCGAGATAGGCCCGGTTGAGATAGATCGTGAGGATGTCGTCCTTGGTGAACTTCGCTTCCAGCGCCAGCGAATAGACCGCCTCCTTGACCTTGCGCCAGAGCGATCCCCGGCGGCAATCGGCCTCGTACTCGGCCTCCGACATGCCGCCGTCGGGGTCGTAGGGCACCCCGAGGCAGAGCAGCTTTGCGACCTGCTGGGTCAGGGTCGAGCCGCCGTGCCCCGAAAGCGGCGACCGGCCCTCGGACAGGTTGATCCGGATCGCGCTGGCGATGCCGCGCGGGCTCAGTCCGAAATGGCGGTAGAAGCGCTTGTCTTCGGTGGCGATGACGGCGTTCTTCAGATCGGACGACACCGTCTTGGCGGTGACCAGCCCGGCATATTGCTGCCCCCGCCAGGCGAAGGTATCGCCGTAGCGGTCGAGCAGCGTGACCGAGCCCTTGGCGCGGCCATCGACCATCGAGGTGATCGGCGGCATCGTCGAGGCGTAGTAGAACACCGCCCCGGCGACGAGAAGCGCGAGCACGCCGGCGCTGATGAAAGCAAGGCGCATGCCGAGCCGCAACACCCAGCGGATCAGGCCCAGCGGCAAGGCCAGGATCAGCGGCAGCCGCCGCCCGGTTCTGCGCGACGTGCGCCGACGGCTCCGGCTCTTGGTCCGGGCGCTGCGTTTCGCGGCGGTCTTCGGCGACGTCTTCTTCTTCGCCGCCGGATAGCGCCGGTCCGCCACGAGGCGCGAGGGCTTGGAACCTTTTCTACTCATTGAGTGCTGTCCGACCTGCTCTGTTTTGGCCACTTTACCGACTCGGGGGTGCGAAGACGAGGGGTCACGCGCCGCAACCCGGTCTGCCCATTTTTTCGGCGCCTGTTTTTTGAGCATAGGCCCGCCGATCTGCGCAAATTCCGGCAAGTCGCCTGTTTTCCGGGCGGCGGGCCGGCGCCGATTCCTTGTTCCCGGCCGGTGACCGGCGCTTGGTGGCCCCATCACAACCTGCGGGCCTGGCCCGCTCAGGCAAAAGGGGAACATACGTGAAACTGATCATTGCAGCGATCAAGCCGTTCAAGCTCGAGGAGGTGCGCGAGGCGCTCACATCCATCGGGGTGCGCGGCATGATGGTGACTGAAATCAAGGGCTTCGGCACCCAGTCGGGCCATACCGAGATCTATCGCGGCGCCGAATACGCGGTGAATTTCGTGCCCAAGGTGAAACTCGAGATCGTGGTCGCCGACGGGCTCGCCGAGCAGGTCGTCGAGACCATCACCAAGACCGCCCAGACCGGCAAGATCGGCGACGGCAAGATCTTCACCCTCGATGTTCAAAGCGCGCTTCGGGTGCGCACCGGCGAGACCGACGGCGACGCGCTCTGAGCGGCCCGGATCGATAGGACAAGGACCAAGACCCATGCACCTCACCAAACTCCTCCCCCTCGCGGGCGTTGCGGCGCTCGTGCCGCTGGCCGCCGTCGCGCAGGACGCTCCGGTGCCTGCCGGCGCCCCTGCCGGCACCGAGATCGGCTTCATCCTCACCACCTTCATGTTCCTGGTCACCGGTTTTCTGGTGTTCTGGATGGCCGCGGGCTTCTCGATGCTCGAAGCCGGCCTGGTGCGCTCGAAGAACGTCACCATGCAGCTCACCAAGAACATGGGGCTCTTCGCGATCGCCGCGATCATGTACTACCTGATCGGCTACAACCTGATGTACCCGGGCGATGGCTGGTCGATCTCCGGTGTGCTCGGGGCCTTCAGCCCGGCCGTGCTCGAGCCGGTCGGTGTCGCCGCGACAGACGTCGATCTGACCTACGCTTCGGTCGGCTCCGACTTCTTCTTCCAGCTGATGTTCTGCGCCACCACCGCCTCGATCGTGTCGGGCACACTGGCCGAGCGGATCAAGCTGTGGCCCTTCCTCCTGTTCACCGTGATCCTCACCGGCCTCATCTACCCGATCCAGGCGTCGTGGAAATGGGGCGGCGGTTTCCTGGCGCCGGGTGCCGAAGGGGTGACCGATTTCCTCGACTTCGCCGGGTCCACGGTCGTGCACTCGGTCGGCGGTTGGGCGGCACTCGCCGGCGCACTGCTCCTCGGCGCGCGCCGGGGCAAGTACGGCAAGGACGGCTCGGTCAATGCCTTCCCGGGCTCGAACCTCACGCTCGCCACGCTGGGTACCTTCATCCTGTGGATGGGCTGGTTCGGCTTCAACGGTGGCTCGCAGCTCTACATGGATACCGCCGGCAACGTCGCCGACATCTCCCGGATCTTCGCCAACACCAACACCGCAGCGGCCGGCGGCGCGATCGCCGCGCTGCTCCTCACCCAGCTGGTCTACAGGAAGGTCGACCTTACGATGGTGCTCAACGGCGCACTCGCCGGCCTGGTCTCGATCACCGCCGAACCGCTGACGCCCTCGCTGGGGGCTGCGACCCTGATCGGGGCCGTCGGCGGCGTGATCGTGGTCTTTGCCGTGCCGCTGCTCGACAAGCTCCGGATCGACGACGTCGTCGGTGCCATCCCGGTGCACCTCTTCGCCGGCATCTGGGGCACCATCGCCGTTGTCATCACCAACCCCGACGCGAGCCTCTTCGTTCAGCTCAAGTCGATCGTGATCGTCGGCATCTTCGTCTTTGCCGTCTCCCTGGCCGTGTGGTTCATCCTCAAGATGACCATGGGCATCCGGGTGCCGGAAGAGGACGAGTTCATGGGGCTCGACAAGGCCGAGCTCGGCATGGAGGCCTACCCGGAATTCACCAACAACTGAGTTCCGACAGAGCGGTACGAGTAACCGGCCCGGACGTTCGCGTCCGGGCCATTTTTTTGTCGCGGTGACGCCTTGCTGCGCGCGAAGTCACGGCCGATACAGGTCGGCGATCGGAGCGGCAGGAGATCGGGGCGCACAGCCTGGGGAAAACCACGAATGGACACATCGCATACCCACGTCGTCGCCCAGTCCGCCATTGCGCCGGACACCTGGGACAATGCCGCCCTTCCCGAGGCGCGCAGCCCGAAGCTTCGCTACGACTGGGCGCGCTGTTGGGCCGAGGCCTACAGCCGCAACGGCGCGCTGCGGGTCATCGTCGCGGGCGATGCGTCACATCCGCAGGCGCTCATGGCGCTCAGCGTCGATGACGGGGTCCTGCGCCGGCACCGGTTCGTCGGCAATGACGATGGCGGCGTATCGGTTCCATGCCGCGATCCGGCAGCCCTTCCCGATCTCGCCGCCCGGCTGGTGCGCCTCGGCGCTCCGGTCGATCTCGGCTACTACCCGGCCGGTGCTCCGTTGATCGACGAAATCCGGCGCGCGGCACGCGGCCGGGCGAAGGTGGTGCTGCGTCCGCAGGAGATCCCGGCCGCCCCCTGGCTCGACCTCGACCCATCCTGGGTTGAGCCGGACGTGCACCTGAGCCGCAACATGCGCCAGTCGATCCGCCGCAACGAGCGCCGGTTGCGCGAGACGGGCGCGCTCCGGATCGAGTTCCACGAACCCGCCGAACACGAGGTCGATGCCCTGCTCGACATCGCCGTCGCGGTCGAAGCGAAAAGCTGGAAGGACCGGACCGGCACCGCACTCGCCCATGACGACCGGCAACGCGCCTTCTTCCGGCTCTACGGCAAGACCGCCGCCAGGGCCGGGCGGCTGCACATCACGCTGGTCACGCTCGAGGACCAGCCGGTGGCGATGTACATCGGTGAGATCTTGAACAACGTCTTCTGGGGCTACAAGACCGGGTTCGACGAGGCTTTCGCCAAATTCGGTCCGGGCATGCTGATCCACTACCACCTGATCCGCCATCTCGCCGGGCGCGGGGTGACACGGTTCGAGTTTCAGGGCCAGCTCATCGAGTACAAGCGGCGCTGGACCGACAAGGCGGTGGCAACGGTCGCGCTGCGGATCTACCCGTTAACGCCGCGCGGGGTCGCCGCGGCCGGGTACGATGCCTGGCGCCAGCGCCGCAAGCGCCGTGAGGCGGCACAGGAGGCGCGGGCGCGCGAACGTGCCGCCGAGGCGCCCACGTCACTCACCGCCGGCAACCCGCCCGCCTGACCCGCGGGCGATCGCCCCGGCTTTCGGCCGGCAGGGCTCAGACGCCCGCGTCGACGATGGCCTCGGCGAGGATGTCGATGTTTGCGTCGTTGAGGCCGGCGATGTTCATCCGGCTGTCGCCGACCATGTAGATCGCGTGTTTCTCGCGCATGTAGGCGACTTGTTCCGGCGTGGCGCCGATCCGGCTGAACATGCCGCGATGTTCGGCGATGAAGCCGAACCGGTCCGACCCGGTGCGCGTGCGCAGGGCGCCGCTGAGCTTCTCGCGCAGCCCCAGCATGCTCTGCCGCACCGCCTCGAGCTCCGCCATCCAATCGGCCCGCAGCGCGGCGTCGTCGAGGATCATCTGCACCAGCCGGGCGCCGTGGTCGGGCGGGAACGAGAAGTTCTGCCGGTTGAGATGGGCGAGGGTCTTCTGGGTCAACGCCTTGCGTTTCGGTCCCGGCGCGATCGCCATCAAGAGCCCGGTGCGCTCGCGGTAGAGGCCGAAGTTCTTCGAACACGAGGCGGCAATCATCACTTCGGGCAGCCGCGAGGCCAGCAGCCGGGTCGCGGCGGCATCCTGCTCGAGCCCGTCGCCGAACCCCTGGTAGGCCAGGTCGATCAGCGCGACCGCGCCCTTGTCTTCGATGAGCGTCGCCACCGCGTCCCATTGCGGCAGGGTCAGGTTGGCGCCGGTCGGGTTGTGGCAGGCGCCGTGCAGCAGCACCACGTCGCCGGCTTTCACCTTGTCGAGGTCGTCCATCATGCCGGAAAAATCCACCGCCCGGGTTTCGTCGTCGAAATAACGGTACTCGGTCATGTTCATGCCGAGATGCTTGAGGATCGACGGGTGGTTGGGCCAGGTCGGGGCGGAAAGCCAGACCACCGCCTCCGGGGTCGCCATCTTGATGAGTTCCAGCGCCTGGTGGATCGCGCCGGTGCCGCCGGGCTGCGCCGCGAAGGCCAGCCGGTCTTCCTCTTTCGCGTCCCCCAGCACGAGACCGGAGAGCGCTTGCCCGAAGGCCGGGTCGCCCGCCAGCGCGGTGTAGGTCTTGGTGGTCTCGGCCTCCCAGAGCTGCTTTTCCGCCGCCTTGACCGCACGCATCACCGGGGTGTTGCCGGAGGCATCCTTGTAGACGCCCACGCCGAGGTCGACCTTGTTGTCGCGCGGGTCGGCGCGGAACTCGGCCATCAGGGCGATGATCTTGTCGGCAGGCAATTCGGACAGGTTTTCGAACATCAACTTTCTCCAGTTGCGACGGCGAGGTCGTTATACATGCCCCATTCGGCCCAGGACCCGTCATAGACGGCGTGGCGCGGGTGGCCGATGCGGGTGAGCGCGAGGTCGAGGATCGCGGCGTTGACGCCGGACCCGCAGGTGGAAATCACCGGCTTCGAGAGATCCACGCCGGCAGCCTCGAACAGCCCCTTGAGCGTGTCGGGATCCTTCATCGTGCCGTTCTCGTTGAGCAGGGACTGCCAGGGCAGGTTCTTCGAGCGCGGAATATGGCCCATCCGGAGCCCGGGGCGCGGTTCGGGGGCCTCGCCGCGGAACCGGTCGGCGGCGCGCGCATCGACGATCTCCCAGTCGCCGAGCTTGGCGGCGGCCGCGACTTCGGTGACGTCCTTGACCAGGTCGAGCTGCTTCTCGACGATCATGTGCCGGTCGCGGATGGTCGGCAGGGCGTCGGTCACCGCGCGCCCCTCGGCGAGCCATTTCGGCAGGCCCCCGTCGAGCACGGCGATGTCGGTCTTGCCGTAGGCGCGAAACGTCCACCACACCCGCGGCGCCGAGAAGATCCCGACCGAATCGTAGACCACGATCTGATGGCCGTCACCGACCCCCATCGCCCGCACCCGGCTGAGGAATTTCTCCAGCGGAGGCAGCATGTGCGGCAGGTCCGAACGCAGGTCGGCGATCTCGTCGATGTCGAAAAACCGCGCGCCGGGAATGTGCCGGGCCGCGTATTCCGCCTTCGGGTCGCGGTCGACGGTGGGCAGAAACCAGGAGGCGTCGAACAGGCGCAGATCGGCAGCGCCCAGGTGGTCGGCAAGCCACGTGGTCGACACCAGGGTTTTAGGGTCGCTCAGCGGCATTTCTCTCTCCCGGCAATCGATTATTGCCTATAGAGCGGCGCGAGGGGAGGCAAGGGAAATGGGGTCAGATCGAGGGCGCGAGTAGCCGCATTGCGCCTGACGCAAGCGCCGGCGCCAGGCCCGAGCCGAGCGGCTGATGGCCCGCGAGCAGGCGGTAGAGCAGCGGCGCATAGATCATGTCGAGGATCACCTCGATCTCGCCCGGCGGCGCCATGGATCGAAGAGGTCTCGCCGGAAGAGATGCAGCGCGGTTGGGAAAACCAGACCGGTGCCTGAAAGCGGCCCCCGGCGCGCGGCCGGGGGCCGGCAAATCACTTGGCCATCATGCCCTTGATCACGCCGATCACGGCCATGATGACGCCGCCGCCGACACCGCCCGAGGCGAGCGAGCCGATGACCGAGCCGATATCGAGCCCGCCGCCCGCCGCTTCGGCCACGCCACCGGCGCCGAGCATGGTGAGAAGCTGGCCGCCGAGCCCGCCGCCGACGATGCCCGCGATCGAGTTGCCGAGCGTGCCGAGGCTGAGTTTCGGCGCCGCCATGCCGACCGCATTGCCGCCGATGGCACCGGCGACGAGGCTGATGATGAGTTGTTCCATGGGTCCCTCCCAGGCGGGCTTTTGTGCACAATGGAGCGGTGCCCGCGGTATTCCGCCTGAAATGGATACAATCGAACGGCACCCCGAATAAGGGGAATGTGCCGCCGCGGTTACCCCTTCGCGGCCGCTCGCAGGGCGCGTTCCAGCCCGTCGCGGAACCGCCCGCGGTCGGCTTTCGAAAACGCCCGCCCGCCGCCCTGCCGGAACGGGTCGGCGGCCCGCAGGTCGGTCATCAGATCGCGGGTGGCGAGCACCGTGCCGATATTGGCCGATGTCAGCGGCTCGCCGTCCGGCTTGATCACCTGTGCCCCGGCGGCAACGCAGCGTGCGGCCAGCGGGATGTCGGTGGTCACCACCACGTCGCCCGGACCGGCACGCTCGGCGATCCACATGTCGGCGACATCCGGCCCCGCGCTCACATAGACCATCTCGACCAGCGGGTTGGCGGACGGCCTGAGGCCGCCGTTCGACACGAAGGCGATCTTCACCCGGTGGCGGCTGGCAATCTGTTCGGCCTCGGTCTTCACCGGGCAGGCATCGGCATCGACATAGATCATGCGTCCCGGTACCGCGCGGCCCGGCCGACCGCAAGAGCCGGGGTCACCGAGCCGAAGCGGCGGATGTGGCTCTATCCTTGCCGAACCGGCGTTGACCGGGCCGCGTTGACCGCGCCCCTAGCCGCCGCCGATCAGCGCCCCGGCGGCAAACACCAGCGCGCCGCCGAGCACGACCTGGAAGGTCGCCCGCAGGAACGGCGTCTCCATGAACCGGTTCTGAATCCACACGATCGCCCAGAGCTCGACGAAAACGACGATGATGGCAATGGTGGTCGCGGTCCAGAAGTCGGCGATGAGATAGGGCAGCGCATGGCCCAGGCCGCCGAGCGTGGTCATGATCCCGGAGGCAAACCCGCGTTTCACCGGACTGCCCCGTCCCGACAGTTCGCCGTCGTCGGAGGCGGCCTCGGTGAACCCCATCGAGATCCCGGCGCCGATCGATGCGGCGAGACCGACGAGGAAGGTGGTGTGGGTATCCTGGGTGGCGAAAGCGGTGGCGAAGATCGGCGCCAGCGTCGAGACCGACCCGTCCATCAGCCCGGCCAGACCCGGCTGCACCCAGGTGAGCACGAATTGCCGATGCGCGACGCGGTCTTCTTCGCTGCGCGCGTCGTCGCCGAGATGTTTCGCTTCGAGACTGCCGGCCAATTCGTTGTGCCCCGCCTCGGCTGCGGCCAGGTCGCCGAGCAGCTTGCGGGTGTCGGCATCGGTCGTCCGGTCGGCGGCCTTGCGGTAGAAGACCTCGGCCTGGCGCTCCATGCCGCTCGCTTCCGCCCGCATCCGCTCGAGCCCGAGGTTTTCCACCAGCCAGATCGGATTGCGGGCGTAGAACCCCGAGACATGCTCGCGCCGGATCAGCGGAATGACATCGCCGAACCGCCGCTGGTGCGCTTCGATCAGCCGCTTGCGGTGGTCATCCTCCTCGATGGCCATCTCGTCGAACACCTTGGCCGAGGCCGGGTATTCCTCGCGCAAACGCTGGGCATATTGCCGGTAGATACGGGCGTCGTCCTCTTCGTTGGAGATCGCAAGCGCCAGCACCTCCTGTTCGGAGAGATCGGAAAAACGGCGCCGTCCACTGCTGATTCCGGGGATCATCCGGGCCTCCTGTCTGGAATGGCTCCAAACTAACCGCGCCGCGAGGCGGCGCAAGGGTCGAAGTGCCGCGCCCGCGGGACCCGCCCGGTTTCAACCGCCGGTGCCGCGCTTGTGCCCTGGTCGCAACCACCCGCCGGAGGCCGCCCCACCGGAGATGTACCCCCGGCACGACGGCGCCGGTCGCCCGGGCGCCGGGCGCAGGTCCCGCCCGGGGCGAACCGTCTCAGTCGAGCCGGCGGACGTAGATGTGATTGCCCTCGCGCTTGGTCTCGAACAGTTTGAGATCGCGGATCAGGTCCGAGAGCTTGGCCTTGCCATAGGTCCGGGTATCGAAATCGCGCACGTCGGCCTGGATCGTCTGGCCGAGCAGGCCGAGCTGATACCATTCGCCGTCCTGGTCGATCTTGCCCATCGCCCGCAAGATCAGCGGCTGCGCCTCGATCGGCGGACGTTTGGCGGCGGTCGGTTTTGCCGCCTGGCCTATGGTCGGGGCCACCGCGGGCCCGTCCTCTTCCTCGACGATGTTCTCGATCATCACGAAGCGGGTGCAGACGTTGCGCAGGCTCTCGGGCGTCTTGCCCTCGCCGATGCCGATCACGTCGAGCCCCTGTTCGCGGATGCGGTTGGCGAGCGAGGTGAAATCGCTGTCGGAGCTGACCAGCACGAAGCCGTCGAACCGGCCGGTGTGCAGAAGATCCATCGCATCGATCACCAGGCCGATGTCGGAGGCGTTCTTGCCCTTGGTATTCGCGGTTTCCTGATGCGCAACGAGACCGAGCGCATGGACTTTTTTCGCCCAAGGCTGAAGCCGGGTCGCGGCCCAGTCGCCATAGACCCGCCGCAGCGCCGGCTCGCCGTAGGCGGTGATTTCCTTGAGGATCGCCTCGGCATGGCGGGCGGGGATGTTGTCGGCGTCGATCAGGACGGCAAGCAACGAATTCTGTTTGTCTCTCATTTACCCGAATTAGGCCGCCGGCAGCGCGCGCGCAAGGCCGCACCGCCGGGTTTCGTCATCCATAGCTCGGCGCGAAGGCAGCGCCCCCCGGCCCCTCATTCCTTGTAGGCCGAGTGGCAGGCCTTGCAGGTCTCCGACAGCGGGCCCATCGCCGCGGCCAGCGCCTGCGCGCTGTCGACGCCCATGCCCGCCTCGGCGGCGGTCTGAAGCGCGCCGGCCTTGGCGACGAAATCGTCCCAGTTGTCCCAGATCGCGTCCTTGGCCTCGGCCTCCGGATCGCTGTTGGACCTGGTCTCGAACAGCGCCGGCACCGTTTCCGCCTTCTCGGCGATCGTGGCGAAGGCGGCCTGGGCGGCGGCCGCGTCGAAGTCCACCTCGCCCTTCACCATCGCGGCGACCTTCTTCACATTGGAGCCGACAAGGCCCATCGCCTCCTGGCGGGCGCGCACGTCCGGGTCCATCGCGGCGGCAAAAACGGCTGAACCGAGGGTGCCGAGCGCGAGCGCGCCCACGAGAGCGGATTTACGGGTAAACATCGGGGAGTCCTCGTCTGGATTTGCGTTGGCGCGACCCTAACGACCCCGAACGGGGCGTCCATTCACAACCCCGCGAGAGCCGTCTCACGTGTCGATCTTGAAACTGCCATGACAGGATTTGCAGGTCTGCCCCAGCGCGCCGAGCGCCTCGTCGAGCGCGAACGCGTCGGCCGCAGCGGCCCCGGCCCGTGCCGCCTCGACCATCGCCGCGGCCCGCATGGCAAACTCGGGATAGCTGGCCCAGATCGCCGGCGAAGCCTCCGACTTCGGATCGGTCTCCGGAGCTTCGAACAACACCGGCACCTCGGTCCCCGTCGCCGCGATCGCCTTCATCCGGGCGGCGACCTCGCCGGCATCGAAATCGACCTCGCCGCGCGCCATCAGGGTGAGCGCCTTGACCTCGGCGGCAATCGTGCTCATCGCCTCCATCCGGGCCATGACCGCCGGGTTGGTCACACCCCCGTGGGCGAGCGCGGCGCCGGCGAGGGCGGTGAGGGCAAAGGCGGATCCAAGGCGTTTCATCGGTACTCCTGTATGTCTGGGTCTCCCGACCCTAAAGCCCACAGGCCAATCCCGGGTTCAACTTCTCGTGGGCTGCGACATCGGCGTTCTGGCAGAACCCGTCCCACTCGGGCATTTTCGCGCCCATGGCTGTGATTGCACAAGACGACCTGGTCGACCCCGGCTACCCCGGCCCCGCCTGGCACCGTGAGGTGGCCAACGACCTCGCACAGAGACTGACCCCGCCCTCGGCCTTCCCCTGCACCTTCTCGCAGAACGCGTTCCGCAGGGGGCTGGTCGATTTCATCTTCGTCGAACGGCGCGACGCTGCGGGCCTGCAAGACCTGCGCGACGATCTCGGCGCCTACGTCGCCGCGGCCGCCGGATGGAACGGAGAGGTCAACACCGCCCGCCCCCTGGTCGTGGCCTTTTCGCGCGCGGCCGCCCGGGCGGGCAGCGTCGCGGGCTATCATCGGATCGGCTGGGAGATCCTGCAGGACTGGCACGACAACGACCCCGCCCCCTGGCCCGGCGGGGTCGGCCGGGATCCGCACGCGCCTTTCTGGTCGATGTGCTTTGCCGGCACGCAGATCTTCGTCAATTTCTCCTCGCCGGCCCATGTGCAGCGCAAGAGCCGCAACCTCGGGCGCCACTTGCTGTTCATCGTCAACCCGCGCGAGCGGTTCGACATCGTCGCCGGCGACACGCCCGAAGGCCGGAGGGTCCGCCAGGTGATCCGCGACCGGGTCGAGGCCCATGACGGCATCCCCCACGCCCCGGAGCTCGGCAGCTTTGTCAAGGGCGAGATCGAGTGGTGGCAATACGGGCTGACCGACGACAACCGCGCCCGGACCGACCGCTGCCCGTTGAAGATGCACCGTTGAACCGGGCGGGCGCCAACGCCGTTCGAACGGCGTTGCAACGCGATTTCGAAATCGCGTTCCCCCGCTCCGCCGGCGTTTCGGGGTGACAGCCGACGGCCACGCTCTATCGTGTCGCCATGACCCTCTATCCCCATCTCCTCGCCGCGCTCGATCTCGGCTTCACCCGACTGCCCAACCGCGTGCTGATGGGCTCGATGCATACCGGCCTCGAGGAGCGCGGCGACTGGGCTCGGGTGGCCGAATACTACGCCGCGCGCGCCCGCGGTGGGGCCGGCCTCATCGTCACCGGCGGCATCGCGCCCAACCGGCAAGGCGCGGTCTTCCCCGACGCGGCGGGCATGTTCGGCCCCGCGGATGTTGCCAACCACCGGCAGGTGACCGACCGGGTCCATGCCGAAGGTGGCCGGATCGCCATGCAGATCCTGCACGCGGGCCGCTATGCCTACGGCCGCGACTGCGTCAGTGCCAGTCCGGTCAAATCGCCGATCTCCCCCTTCGCGCCGCACGCGCTCGACGCTGCCGGCATCGAGACACAGATCGCCGATTTCGCCGCCGCTGCCGCCCGCGCCCGGGAGGCGGGCTACGACGGGGTCGAGATCATGGGCAGCGAGGGCTATCTGCTCAACCAGTTCCTCACCCGCCACACCAACAGACGCACCGACGATTGGGGCGGGTCATACGAGAACCGGATGCGGCTGCCCGTCGAGGTGGTCCGGCGTGTCCGGGACGCGGTGGGGCCGGATTTCATCCTGATCTACCGGCTGTCGATGATCGACCTGGTGCCCGACGGCTCGACCTTCGCCGAGGTGCTCGCGCTCGCGCGCGCGGTCGAGGCCGCCGGAGCGACCCTCCTCAATTCCGGGATCGGCTGGCATGAGGCGCGGGTGCCGACCATCGCCGCCTCGGTGCCGCGCGCCGCCTTCGCCTGGGTCACCCAGAAGCTCATGGGCAAAGTCGGCCTGCCGCTGATCGCCTCGAACCGGATCAATACACCCGACGTGGCCGAAGCGCTGCTGGCCACGGGCGCGGCCGACATGGTCAGCATGGCGCGCCCGTTCCTCGCCGATCCCGATTTCGTCGCCAAGGCGGCCGCCGGGCGGGCGGACGAGATCGCCCCCTGCATCGCCTGCAACCAGGCCTGCCTCGACCACACCTTTGCCGGCAAGATCAGCACCTGCCTGGTCAATCCGCGCGCCTGTTTCGAGACCGAGGTCGACCCCGCGCCGACCGAGGCTCCGAAGACCATCGCCGTGGTCGGCGCCGGGCCCGCCGGGCTCGCCGCCGCGATCACCGCCGCCGGGCGCGGGCACCGTGTCACCCTGTTCGACAGCGCCCCCCGGGTGGGCGGACAGTTTCACCTCGCCGCCCGGGTGCCCGGCAAGGAAGAGTTTCGCGGGCTCATCGCCTGGTTCGAAACGATGGTGGCGAAGACCGGGGTCACAGCTCGCCTCGGCACCGCGGCGACCGCGGACGATCTGACCGGCTTCGACGAGATCGTCATCGCCACCGGCGTCACCCCGCGCGATCCCGCGATCGCCAATGACGGCGGGCAGGTGCTTTCCTATGCGCAGGTGCTGGCGGGCGCGCCCGTCGGACCCCGCGTCGCCATCATCGGCGCCGGCGGGATCGGCTTCGATGTCGCCGAGTTTCTCACCCACACCGAGCGCCCGGCCGACGACCTCGCCGCATGGCGCGCCGAATGGGGCGTGGGCGATCCGGACCGGGTGCCGGGCGGCCTGGTCCCACCCGCGCCCGCGCCGAGCCCGCGCCAGGTGACCCTCCTGCAACGCAAACCCGGCGCGCTGGGCAAGAGCCTCGGCCGCACCACCGGCTGGATCCACCGCGCGCGCCTCCGGGCGAAAGGCGTCGAGATGCGGGCGGGCGTGTGCTATGACCGGATCACGGCGGAGGGGCTGTGGATCGCCACCGCCGAGGGGCCACGCCTCGTCGCCGCCGACACTGTCGTGATCTGTGCCGGCCAGGAGCCCGCGCGCGATCTCGCCGATGCGCTCGAAGCCCGCGGTCGGCACCCGCACCTGATCGGCGGGGCCGAGGTCGCCGCCGAGCTCGATGCCAAGCGGGCGATCGACCAGGGGGTGCGACGCGGGGTAGCACTTTGATCCCTCGCTCTGACAATCGGGTCGAAAGGCCCTATATCAAAACGGTTCCCGAAGCCCCCGACCTGATCCGACAGAGCCATGCCACATCATTCCCGCGAGGTCCCCGATACCGTTCAACAAGCGGCCGCCGAGGCCTGGCAGGGGTGGCGCAGCCGGCTGGCCGGCGCGCGCCCGGCAACCGGCGAGCGGCGCCTGAACGGCAAACGAAGTCCGACGCTGGCCGACCACGAGACCGCCGAAGCGCGGATGATCGCCAAGATCAAGCAGCGGATACGCGAATACCCCGACTGGTACGAGACCGATCCCGCGCGTGTCTCTGCCCTCGTGGTGCGCGATCTCGAACGGATCGGCGCCGTGCTCGAGCACGAGTTCCCGCGCAGCGATCAGCCGGTGGAGGTCTGGCGGGTGCCGCTCTCGGTGTTCAACTGGCTGATCGACGGCCCCGGGGGCGAAACCTTCGTCCGCGGCTCGCTCAAGGCCTGGTCGAGCGCGCAATGCTTCAATGCCGCCAACGGCTGCGCCTTGAGCGAAGCGCAGGCGGCGCGGTTGCGCGCACCCTTCCTCGAGATCTCGCCGCCGCGCCTGCGGGCGGTGCTCGACCAGCTCCTGCGGGAAGATTTCTGGGTGACGCTGCACCAGGTCTATGTCGGTGCCGATTTCAAGTTCCTCGGCCTCAGGGTGCAACGGCTGGAGTGACCCGGGCGGGGGCGACCCTGCCGGCAGCCGTTCTGGCGCCTGCGCGGCCCGCATCCGCATGCCGTCCCGGTCGGGCGCCGTCTGGCCCCGCCTGCGACACCCCGCCGCAGAAAAAGCGCGGTTGCAGAGGCGGTTGCCGCGATTGAGTCTCCATCCGCCGTTTCCGATGCCGTGACCAATCCCAGCAATTACCGCGCAATCGTCCGACGCCTTCCACAGTCTTGCCTGATTTCGAGGGGATACAATGCGCCAGTTGGGGCGATGACTGTGGAAAGATAACATATGGACCGTTTGACCGAAATGGAGGCCTTCGCCACGGTGGTGGATCAGGGCGGCTTCACGGACGCGGCGAAGAAGATGGGGATTTCGAAATCTGCCGTTTCGAAACATGTCTCCTCTCTCGAAGCCCGTCTCGGAGCCCGCCTGCTGAACCGGACCACCCGCCGGGTGAGCCCCACCGAGATTGGCTTGGCCTATTACGATCGCGCCCGCAGGGTGTTGAACGATGCCGGCGAGGCCGATGCACTGGTGACGTCGATGCAATCGGCGCCATCCGGGCTCTTGCGCATTTCGGTTGCGACCGACTTTGGCGTGAATCATCTCTCGCCGGTGCTGGGCGACTTCCTGTCGGAATTCCCCGACATCACCGTCAACATGGTGCTCAACAATCGCTACGTCGAGCTGATTTCGGAGGGCTTCGACATGGCGCTCCGGGTGGGCGAGCTGGAAGATTCGAGCCTGCGCGCCCGCAAGATCGCCGAAACCACCCAGCGCATGGTCGGCAGCCCGGCCTATTTCGACAAGTTCGGCCGGCCGCAGCGGATCGACGACCTCAACGAGCACAAGCTCCTGCACTACTCGAGCCAGGCCTCGGGCAACGTGTGGAAAGTGCCGGCCCCGTCGGGCGAAGTGCGCCAGGTGCGGACCGCCGGTTGGCTCAGCGTGAACGACGGCCAGTCGCTGCTCAACGCTGCGATCGCCGGTCTCGGCATCGCCTACCTGCCGAGCTTTCTCTATGCCGATGCGATGGCACGCGGCCAGGTCGAGGACGCGATCCCCGAACTGCCGCAGGACACCCAGGGCATCTACGCGGTCTACCCGCCGGGTCGCTTCACCCAGCCCAAGGTCCGCGCCTTCATCGACTTCCTGGTCTCGGCCTTTGCCGACAAGGGGCCCGACAGCTGGTGAACCGGAGGCCCCATTTCCCCAGGTCCTGATCGGTGATGGACAGGTTCGAGCGCCGGGCGATTTTTCGCACCGGCGCTTCTTCCACCCTGATTTTCCCCCAACACGCCGCTTCGGGATGTAGAATCGCAGACCGATGGCCAGTTCGTACCCCCC